>Ga0256826_1000854_pt1 | contig 18969 bp, 14 predicted proteins | sample CV79metaG_FD_185975 | JGI IMG/M metagenome (GOLD analysis project Ga0256826, IMG submission 185975) | Hydrothermal vent microbial communities from East Pacific Rise, Pacific Ocean - CV79 | ecosystem: Environmental > Aquatic > Marine > Hydrothermal vents | place: Pacific Ocean: East Pacific Rise...
TGGTTTTCGGATTTTGAAAAGAAGGGTACTATACGTCATTATTGTACCGTCTGTTGTATGGTACTACTGGAAGGGTACTGTATGTTGTGGTTTTTCGTGTTTTTAGATTCTGGCTGTAACTAGTTATTTTTTCGATGAAAAAAACTTGACAAGAACTGTGGAACTGATGTAAAAACTAATTAGAGTGGAGTAAAGTGGGTGGCAGTGGAAATAAAGTGGTGATTGATGGCAAAGGACAAAATCATAAAAAGCAGATTTCGCAGTAAGTCTGAGCATGCGCTGGATGTTAAAGGGCGCCTGAACTTTCCCAGTCGTTTTCGTGAAGTTTTGGGGCAATACGGCTCTGATATGCTGGTACTCGTCATCTGGAAAAAACATATCCGCGCTTATCCAATATCTGAGTGGGAATTGATGGAAGATAAACTTCTGGATCAGGGAAAGGAGCAACCACAACTTGTCAAATTTGTTCGTCTGGTTTTGTCAAGTATCACAGAATGTAAGCCGGATAAGCAGGGACGGATATTACTTCCTGCGGCTCTCAGGAGTGAAACCGGAACCGGAAAAGATGTCGTTTTAACTGGAATGCGTGATTGGGTTGAAATATGGGATAAAGATTCCTGGGATGTCGAGTTGCAGGCAACCCGTGACCATTTTGACAGCTTTGACAAGGCACTCTCCAAGCTGGGTATTCTCTAATGGGGAAACCTGGTAGAGCAGCCCAGATCCACTGTTCTGTCTTACTGAAAGAATGCATGGAATTACTGAATCCACAAAGTGGTGCCACGTACGTGGATGGAACCCTTGGACTTGGTGGACACACGGAAGCAATCTTACAGCAAAGTTCACCGGCAGGAAAAGTTATTGGCTTTGACTGGGATGCTGAAGCCATAGAAAAGAGCAGTAAGCGCCTGGAGGAGTTTGGCGAGCGCTTAACAATTGTCAGGCGCAACTTTTCGGAAATTTGTCAGGGACTGGCTGAAACAGGCATTGAGACTGTCGATGGAATACTTATCGATATTGGTCTTTCATCCCTTCAGCTTGATAACGGAGAGCGTGGGTTTTCTTTCCAACGGGACGAACCTCTGGATATGCGTATGGATAGCAGGGGAAAAGTGACCGCAGCATTACTTGTAGCGAAGTGCAGTGAGAAAGAACTTGCAGATATCTTCTACTATTACGGAGAAGAGAAACAAGCAAGAAGGATAGCTGCCCATATTGTAAATGAAAGGGTAGTTCATCCCATTGAGACTTCTGCTCAGCTTGCATCGCTTGTGGCAAAAGCAATTCCCAGACGATTTTACCCCAAAAGAAAACATGTGGCCACCTTGGTTTTCCAGGCCTTACGCATGGCAGTAAATACAGAGTTGGAAAATTTGTCACAGATATTGAAGGATGGGGTTTCGCATCTGAAACCCGGTGGCAGATTTTGTGTTATCTCTTTTCATTCCCTGGAAGACAGGATGGTGAAGAGGAGATTTCGTGAAAATGAGCTGTTGCATGTAGTGACCAGAAAACCGGTCATGGCGTCAATAGAGGAAAAGGAATTAAACCCGAGATCGCGCAGTGCACGATTAAGGGTTGCTGAACGGATTTAAAAAAGCGAGGGCCAAGCAGATGATTATTAATCCAGCACGTCATACCATCATTTCCAGTGTTAATTCACATAGACGTTTCCAGGGGAGAGTCAGAATACCCGGAAGAGGACTCCCCGGCGGCAAACAACTTTGGCTGACTGGAGCAAAATTGCTATTGTTCGTCCTGTTTTTTCTGGTTCTGATAAGTATATGGCTTGCCTATAGTGTTGGTCAGGTAAATGCAAAAATTGAACAAATTGGTCAGCATCATCATCAGCTGGTGAATGCAAATATTTTGTTGAGAGCTCAGAAAGCCAAACTTTTTTCTCCTGAAATGGTTGGCGAACTGGCAGCTGATCATCTGGCCATTTATCTACCGGGGAATGGTCAATATAAGAAATATTAACCCGACAAGGTGGAAACTTTTTTAGAGTCGCTGGATAAGGCATTATGGGTGCTTGTAACATTTTGCTACACAATCAGATCCACTACTTCGTGTTTCAAATTAATGCTTTCATGGAATAAGGCACTAAAAAAACCTATAACATAGAATGGGCAGGAGATCCAGGCATATAACAGAAAAAGGAAAGAGAAGGTATGTTCGGGTTCTGTTCGTTTTCTGTGTAATTACAGGAATTATCACAACCGTTGCAATACGATATAGACAGAAGATAGAAAATCTTGCTGATGTGTGGCAGGAGATATTTCCGGTTGTGGAGGAGAGGGGGGCATGCAGCCTTCGTGGGATAATCTATGATCGTAATTTTAAAGAACTGGCACAAACTCTTGAGCGGGTTTCTTTATACGTACGGCCAAGGGAAATAGAAAATGTTTCCCAAACAGCTGCCAGACTCTCAAAGATACTGGGGCTGCCTGAAACAGAAATCGTAACTGCTCTCAGGCAGGTTCTACACCTTGTCTGGCTGAGGCGTGATATAGATCAGGAGGATGAAGAAAAGATTGCCGCACTGAATCTTCCTGGTGTGTATCTCCATCGTGAATTGGCCAGAAGTTATCCGGAGCAGGAAAAAGCTGCCCATCTAATTGGCTATTCAGAGAATGACCAGGGACTTTCAGGCGTTGAGCACTACTACAATAGACTACTTAATACAGAGCGAATACTGAAAGAAGATTTACCGGAGATTAACCTTGAAGGGCTGACACAGACATCAGGAAATGGTCACAATCTGGTGCTAACCCTGGATATGAAAATCCAGACCATTCTTGAGGAATACACAGCAGGTCTTGCTGATGCAATGGGACGAGGGCGCATTGCCTCTCTTTTACTTGATTGCAGAACAGGGAAAATAATTGCCGGTGTCAATTTTCCTTCCTATAACCCTAACAATGTGTGGCAGCATGAAAATGGCAGCCTGAAATCTCTGTTTTTTATGCGAATGCTCCTGCCGGAGACCTTTCGGCAATTTTTTTTCACAGCGTCTCTTTTACAGAGAGGCTGGGAAACAGGACCCCGCATATATCCATGGTCCATTGTTTCAGGGAAGTCTGATATCTCCGGCCAGCTACGATTGTGGGATCGTTTGCAACTCACAACTGATATTCATGTCGATTTTTCTGCTGAAACAGAACAGTCTGGGAATGAGCAGCAGTACGTTGGGAGCAAGGTTCTGGCTGATCTTGGTGCTGTTCCGGTAATGGCAATACCCTTAAAAGTGTTGCTCGGTATGAGTCATCTGTTGAATGGTGGCATAAAAATACAGCCCCATATTTTGGATAGGATCATAGAGCGTCCCGGTCAGAAAGAGTACTCTTACGACGCATTCCATGGCGCAAAAAGTGGACATAGAGTGTTCCCATCCCTTGTTTCGGCCGAGATGCGTAAAGTGTTTGCAACCGGAGGCAGGCCTGGCATAATTGGTTCTGCACAGCTCTTTGGCGAGAGTGTTTCTCTTATTCCCGATTATTCGGGGGGAAGATATGTCCGTGACCGGATGTCTTTGGTTGCAATGCCGGCGGATAATCCGGAAATGATCTTATTTATTGTTTCCCGTGAGAATGAAATAGGACCACTGGCCGCCGGTGTCATAGAAGCAGATTTCTTGAGTAGCAGGATAGACTCCATGCTCCCTTCAATGGTTGCGCTGCAGCAGGTGTACAAACATTCGGCAGATATGATGAAAGTAGAGGACAATAAAGAAGAGAACTTCAAGCGAGCAGGGCAGCCTCTGCCCGGTAAATTGAAAAACGTAAAGACAGCATTTGCCGATCATATTCAGGTTATGCCGGATGTCGTTGGATTGAGTCTTCGCAAAGGGCTTAGATTGTTACAGCGAGCTAAAGTAGATGTTGTAATTTATGGAAGTGGGCGGATAATAAATCAGGCTCCTGAACCTGGCAAAAAACTTTTACAGGGCGGGCAGATAAGCCTGACCCTGAAAACAGATAACGCAGCTTCCGATAACTGACGGAATACAAAATGTCCCCAATTGACAAGAACTGCATAGGTGGAAACTGGATCTGTACAACCCCGGGAACCGCTTTTTCTTTGTCAAATTCACTTTGTCTATCGGAAGTTGCAACGCTTCCTCATGTTTCCTGTCTGAGCGGAAACCCTGCCGATGCATTTGCCACAAGTGTGACCGTTGATTCCAGAAATGTCCAGTCAGGTACCCTGTTTATCGCTTTATCCGGTTCCATGCGGGATGGGCATGATTTTGTGGAAGATGCCATTGAGGCAGGATGCTGTGGATTACTGCTTGAAAGGGGGAAGGTAACAGAATCACAATTGAAAAATCAAGGTTTGTGTTTCCTCGAAACCTCGAATACACGTGATACCTACGGTCAGTTGGCGGAGCTTCTTTTTTCCTTTCCTGTCCGGGAAATGACCATGATTGGCATCACAGGAACCAATGGCAAAACTACGGTAACGTATCTACTGGAATCTGTTTTACGTGAAAATGGGAAAAATCCGGGGGTTATTGGTACCATCAGTTATCACTATCGCAATAGTGCAGGTGAGGAAATCGAAATTCCATCACCTTTCACTACTCCGGAGCCGTTGTTGTTGCAGGCAAATTTACGGAAAATGGCTGATGCTGGTGTTGATAATGTGATAATGGAAGTATCGTCCCATGGCCTTGAACAGAATAGAATCGGGGGGGTGCTGTTTGACGTGGGTGCGTTCACCGGACTTTCCCGGGATCACCTTGATTATCACGGGGATATGGAGAGTTATTTTCTGGCAAAAGCACTGCTCTTCACCAGACATTTACAAAAAGGTGCAGGAGTTGTAATCTGTTTCCCGGAAAATGGTGAGATCTGGAGCAGAAATCTTTTTGCAATATGCTCAGAAAAACGTTTTCTTGTTCTTAGCTGCGGGAAGAAAGAAGAGTATGATATGTTTCCTCTCTTCGAAAAAAGTAGCCTTGAGAAAACAGAAATTGTCCTCCAGACTCCTCAAGGGCATATTGCCTTCTCGTCCCCCCTTACCGGAGACTATAATGTCTTAAACTTAATGACCTGTATCGGTGTTGCCGCAGCCTTGGGAATTGTTCCTTCTACTGCCTGCCGTACTCTGGAATCGACCCTGGGTGCGCCCGGTCGTATGCAGCGAATCCAGCCATGTATTGCGGAATCCGTGTTTAGACCAACTGTTTTTGTGGATTATGCCCATACTCCTGACGCCCTGGAACAGGTTTTACGAACAGTCAAACAATTACCCCATGCAAAACTTTACTGCGTTTTTGGCTGCGGAGGAGATCGGGACTCTGGAAAACGTGCTCTTATGGGAGCCGTGGCTGCCAGGTTTGCTGACGTTGTGATTGTTACCGATGATAATCCCCGCAGTGAAGATCCTGTGCGTATTCGAAAAATGATAGTAGAAGGTGCAACAGAATTTGATTTTGTTTTGATTCCGGATCGCCATAAAGCAATCGCTGCAACTATTGCTGGAGCAGGTGCCGAAGATATTGTCCTTATTGCCGGAAAAGGCCATGAAACCTATCAGATTACAAGCGACGGAAAAGCATTTTTTGATGATACCCTGGAAGCCATGACCGCTTTATGTGCCTGGAATATACAATCCCTTGCCCGTGCCACCGGGGGAAAAACTACACTGGGGAATAATTCACTACCAAGTTTTGCCACGATTTCTACAGATTCACGGCAGATTTGCAGAGATGATGTCTTTCTGGCTCTTAAAGGAGAACATTTTGATGGACATACCTATGTCGATCAGGCGATTTCAGCCGGTGCCGGAGCATTGATCCTTGAACATATGCCGGATACGCTGGAAGAAAGTATACCTGTGATTCTGGTTGCTGATACTGGTATAGCTCTTGAAAATCTGGCAGCCCACAGAAGAGCATGTATAAAAGAGATCAGCTGTCCCACGGTTGTTGGTATTACAGGAAGTAGTGGTAAAACCAGTGTCAAAGAGATGCTCGCAGCAATTTTTAATACACAGTGGCCGGACAGTAAGAAATATGCCAGAGCAAGGGTGTTGAAAACAGTTGGAAATTTCAACAATCTGATTGGTTTGCCCCTTTCACTATTACCTGTAGAACCGAAACACAAGGTCGTTATTCTTGAAATGGGAATGAACAGCCCCGGTGAAATTCAACGCCTGGCAGAGATTGCAGACCCTGATATTGCCTGCATTCTTAATGTCCATGGTGCACATTTGCAGGGGCTTGGAACTATTGAAGGAGTAGCCCAGGCAAAAGGTGAACTTTTTGAAGCCTCTTCTGCTGAGACTATCCTTGTAGTAAATGGTGATGACCCACGGGTGGTGGCTTTAGGAGAACAGTGTAGTCAAAAAAAGATCGTTTTTGCTTTTGAAAAGCAGGGTGAAAAACAAGCGGAGATTACCGCCTCAGGATATGAAAAATCAAGGAGTGAAGAAACAGCGTTTACCCTGCATATACGTTCTCAAAGTTTTCCTGTTACCTTGCATGTGCCTGGTAAACATAACATATCCAACGCTCTTGCTGCAGCTGCAATTGCCGATGCAGCCGGAATTGAAATTGAAGTTATCGCCAAAGGGTTAACGGATTTCGTGGTGGTTGACAAACGGATGCAGATCCTGGATGGACCGTGCCGCAGTCGTATCATAAATGATTCCTATAATGCAAATCCCGTATCCATGAAAGCCGGTTTAACGACCCTTTCCCAGTTGGGCAATTCTACTCGTATTGCTGTCCTTGGTGATATGCTTGAGCTTGGCAGAGAGAGTGGACAACTGCACGAAGAAATTGGAGTACACGCAGCAAAACTGCAAATTGATTTTTTATTTCTGATTGGAGAATTCGCCGAAACCATGGCAGCCGGTGCCAAGTCGCAGGGGATGATGGAAAGTGCAATACAAATATGTGCCACCCGGGAGCACTGTTTCTTTGCTGTTGAGCAGATCCTTCAGGAGAAATCCAACAGCAAAGGAATCTATATCCTGGTGAAAGGCTCACGCGGGATGCAGTTGGATAAATTGGTGGCAAAACTAGTAATCGTTAGCAAGGAGTGATGTGAGATATGTTGTATCATCTGTTGTATCCACTCCATGGCACCTTTGGTGTCTTGAATGTTTTTCGCTATATTACTGTACGATCCATCGGAGGTGCTGTGACTGCTTTTCTGCTGATGCTGCTTCTAGGTCCTTGGTTTATAAGGAAACTGAAGCAACACCAGGTGGGACAGGTAGTGAGAGATGATGGCCCCGAATCACACCTGTCCAAACAGGGTGTTCCCACCATGGGCGGGGTGTTAATTCTGTTGACCATTACTGTCTCCACGCTCCTCTGGGCAAAACTTACAAATCCTCTGGTGTGGTTGCTTTTATTTGTCCTGCTCTTTTTTGGTGTTATTGGTGGTATTGATGATTTTCAAAAAATAAAAAAGAAAAACAGTAAGGGACTCAGTGCTAAAGGGAAACTTCTGCTCCAGATTTTTGGTGCTTCCGTGGTTGGTCTGTTTGTCCTGCTGCACCCGGAATATGATGGCTTATTGTCTATTCCCTTTCTGAAAAACGTGCAGCCGGATCTTTCCTGGTTTTATGTGATTTTTGCGGTTTTTGTTATTGTGGGTGCCTCCAATGCCGTAAACTTAACCGATGGTCTTGATGGCCTGGCAGCAGGTCCCACAGTTATTTCGGCTTCTATTTACCTGATTTTCTCCTATCTGGCAGGGCATGTAATATTGGCTGATTATTTGCAAATTCCCTATGTTATGGGGGCTGGTGAGCTTGCTGTGTTTTGTGGTGCTATAGTGGGTGCTTGTCTGGGGTTTCTCTGGTTTAACGCTTATCCTGCCCAGATTTTCATGGGTGATGTTGGTTCTCTTGCTCTTGGTGGAGCATTGGGTGGTGTGGCGATTATTATCAAACAGGAAATTCTGCTGGCAATTGTCGGCGGCATTTTTGTAATGGAAGCAATTTCTGTAATCTTGCAGGTTGGTTATTTTAAGATCAGTAATGGCAAGCGCATCTTTTTGATGGCACCATTCCATCATCATTTTGAACAGAAGGGCTGGCATGAGCCGAAGGTTGTGGTCAGGTTTTGGATTGTTTCAATTATTTTGGGTCTTATAGCTGTGGCAACACTGAAATTGAGATGATTGGAACTGGAGAAAAAGTAGTAGCAGGACAACGATTTGTGATTCTGGGACTTGGTGTTTCAGGACGTGCGGCCCTGAAATTTCTTCTGGCCCAGGGAGCCATCGTTGGTGTAAGTGATTCCAGGAATTTTGCCACATTAGCCAATGCAGATCAGGACTATTTGAGGGTAAACAAAATAGCCTATGAAGGCGGCGGCCATACCGCGCAGTTTTGTGCAGATTGTGATGCTGTTTTCATAAGTCCAGGTATCCCAACAGATATTCCCCTGCTGCATGATTTAAGTAAACAGGGAATAGCGATTCTTGGTGAACTAGCTCTTGCTGCTCCCTATCTCACTGAAACGGTGGTGGCCGTTACCGGAACCAATGGAAAAACAACCGTTACTGCGCTCATTGGTGAATTACTGCAAGTATCTGGAAAAACAGTATTTGTTGGAGGAAATATTGGTACACCGCTTCTTGAGTATCTGTGTCATAAAAAAAAAGCGGATGTGCTTGTTCTTGAACTTTCCAGTTTTCAGCTTGAATCAGCCGGGAGTTTTCGTCCCCATATTGGAGTGCTTTTAAATATCACTCCCGATCATATGGATAGACATGGAACCATGGCGAATTATGCAGCTGCCAAAATGAAGTTGTTTGCACACCAGAAAAATGGAGATAGTGTCATTGTGGGGAGTGATGATCCTTTTTGTGACGAAATAGGCTCCAGACTGCATGGTCAGAAAATATATTGTTTTGGCAGTTTGCAGAGTAACTGTGCAGCAAAAGGTGCAGATGACAGCTTTACTCTTACTCTTGAAGGAGCAGGAGAAACGCGCTACAGCCTTGCTGGCACAGTGCTGAATTCTCATACCGGACTCTTAAACAGTGAAGCCGCAGTCCTCGCTGTTTCTTTACTGGGTTGTGCCAAAGTAGATATAGAAAAGGGACTTCGTTCCTTTTCCCTGGCTAACCATCGTTTGCAACATGTAAGAACAAGGGCAGGTGTTGGTTATTATAACGATTCAAAGGCTACAAATACTGGTGCTGTCCGTAGTGCCCTTGCATCCTTTAGTGGTAATATTATTCTTATTGCCGGGGGGAGAGATAAGGGAGAAGATTACACCTTACTCAAAGAATCCATGCAGGAAAAAGTAAAGGAATTGATTTTACTTGGAGAAGCTGCGGAATTAATAAAAAAGCAGATTGCCGGGGTGGTTTCCTTGCGACATGCAACAGATATGAAAGAAGCCGTAAAAATTGCTTCAGAACTTGCGACCAAAGGTGATACAGTATTACTGGCACCAGCCTGTGCCAGCTTTGATATGTTTGAGAATTATGGGCACCGTGGAAAGGTTTTTATGCAGGCTGTTCATGATTTACCTGAGAAGGAAGTGGTGAACTAATGGAGAAGCCAATTCGTCTACTCCTCACAGGAGGAGGAACAGGGGGGCATCTGTTTCCTGCCATTGCCACCGCTGAAGCAATTTGTAAACGTTTGCCGGGAAGCGAAGTGCTTTTTGTGGGTACAAAACGGAAAATGGATAAGAAGAGTCTTGAGCAGTATGGCTTTGCTCAAAAGTCCATCCACTCAAAAGGATTAAAAGGAAAGAATTTCTTTTCTCTGGTGCAGGGGGTGGCGGTGCTGCCAATCTCAGTAATTGAGGCCATGATTCATATTCTAAGCTTTAAACCGGATCTGGTTCTCGGTGTTGGGGGGTATGTGACAGGCCCTGTGATAGTTGCTGCCAGATTGCTTGGAAAACCTGCAATTATTCATGAACAGAATTCTATTCCGGGGCTGGCCAACAGAAAACTGGGAAGTCTGGCTAACAGAATATGTTTATCCCTGCCGGGAAGTGAACGGTTTTTTGACCGGAAAAAAACAGTTCTTACCGGGAATCCCGTTCGTGAAGCTATCATACAACTGGCAAGTAAGTTAAAGGCAGAAAAAAAGAAGAAACGGACACTGTTGGTACTTGGCGGCAGCCTTGGCGCTCATCGAATTAATGAACTGGTGAGCAAAGCATTTGCAAAGAAGGAGCTAAAGAATATACAGGTAATCCATCAAACCGGTTCTGACGATGTGGCAATGGTAGAAACTGCATACGCAGAAAATGGAATAGATGCCACAGTGGCATCATTTTTTAACGATATGGCAAGCATCTATAAAGAAGCTGATCTCCTGGTATCGAGAGCGGGTGCTACAACACTTGCGGAATTGTCGGTTCTTGGTAAGCCAGCAATTCTGATACCGTATCCATATGCCGCAGATAATCATCAGCAGAAGAATGCAGACTATTATGTGCAGGGTGGCGGGGTAGTAATGCTTATAGAAAAAAATCTGACTGCCAGCGTACTTTCCGAACAATTGATTGACTTACTGGGAAATAAATATCGTTTACGGCGAATGGGAGAGGCAATGCAAAATTGTGCATTTCCCAATGCCACAGAAAAAATAGTAGAAGAGTGTTTAGATTCACTCAGAAAGAAATGAAGACTCTGAGGAGACACATTGTAATTGTTTTCTGAAGTGTCCATCGTTGCTTTAGACTTTTTACGAGTTCATCATGTATAATAAAACCCAGAAAATACACTTCGTCGGCATAGGCGGCATAGGAATGAGCGGTATTGCCGAATTACTCCTCAATTTAGGGTACGGAGTGTCGGGATCTGATCTCAACGATTCCATCACCACCAGGTACTTACAATCCCTCGGTGCTGGCATAAGTAAAGGTCATTATGCGCATTTGGTTGAAGGAGCCGATGTCGTGGTAACGTCTTCTGCTATTAGTCGGGATAATCAGGAAGTAACAGCCGCTCTCGATGCAGGGATTCCCGTTATTCAACGGGCTGAAATGCTGGCAGAACTTATGCGCCTTGCCAAATATGGAATTGCCATTGCCGGAAGTCATGGCAAAACTTCCACAACCTCAATGGTGGCCTGGATGATGGCAGAGGCCGGTATGGATCCAACTATTGTTGTGGGGGGCAAAGTGGACAGCCTTGGTGGAAATGCCAAGCTGGGCAAGGGGGATTTCCTGGTGGCGGAGGCCGATGAAAGTGATGGCTCCTTTTTAAAACTTGCTCCGGTGCTTGATGTGGTGACCAATATCGATCTGGAGCATATGGATCACTATGAGGATATCGATCATATCAAGCGTACGTTTCTTGAATTCATTGATCGTATACCTTTTTATGGGGCTGTAATTCTTTGTCTTGATGATGAAAATATAGCAGATATCCTCCCCGTAATACGAAAGAGGAAAATAACCTATGGTTTCAGTGCCCAGGCGGATGTCTCAGCAGAACAGATTGAAACCGGCAGGGGACGAGTGGCATTTGCGGTGAAAAGTGCAGGAGAGGCGTTAGGGCGGATTGATTTCTCCCTTCCGGGAAAACATAATGTATATAACGCTCTTGCCGCAATCTCTGTAGGATTGGAATTAAATATTCCGTTTGAAAAAATAAGTGCAGCCTTATCGGGATTTCAGGGTGTACAGCGGCGGATGCAACAGAAAGGAAAGGGAAGGGGAATTACAGTGATGGATGACTATGGCCACCATCCCACAGAAATTCGGGCAACCCTGTCGGCTATTAAAGAAGGCTGGCCGGAAAAACGATTGGTTGTCCTGTTTCAACCCCACCGCTACACAAGAACCCTGGCACTTCTGGATGAATTTAAAACGTGTTTTCATCAGGCAGACTACCTGGTGATGACAGATATTTATGCTGCGAGCGAAAAAGTCATTGAGATGATATCGGGTGAAATACTGCTTGAGGAAGTGAAAAAACATGGTCAGCGAAACACTCGATTTGTGGCAAATGTGGATTCCCTGGCAGAAGCGATTTTGCCGGAACTTCAGGAAGGTGATCTTGTCTTAACCCTGGGAGCTGGGAATATTGTTCGGGCTGGTGAGGATCTCGTGCGGTTACTGGATGATAGAGAGAACACAAAGAACTGAAATAGAAGGCCTGGTGGCAACACCAGTGCAATGGAATTGTCCACTGGCACCTTTTACTTCCTTTGGTATTGGTGGCTCGGCTGATGCTTTGATTGTTATCGAAAGTATTCGGGAACTTACTGATTTATTATTTTATTTTTCTAAAAATAGAATAGCCAGTCGCTTTATCGGGAGAGGAACAAACATACTTGTTGCTGACCATGGTTTTAAGGGAGCTGTGCTGTTGTTTGGGAAGGCATTTTCAGGAATAAAAAAAGTGAGTGAGCAGGATGATACTGTTCGAATTCGTGTTGGTGGAGGCTGCTCTCTGGCAAAACTTCTAAAGTGGTGTATAAACGAAGGCTATTCCGGTTTCGAGTTTGCAAGCGGCATCCCCGGTTCAGTTGGAGGGGCAGTGGTTATGAATGCCGGTGCCTGGGGCGGTGAAGTTGCGGATGTTATTGCTGCTGTAACTGTATATTCCTGCGATGAAGGGGAAAAACAATTACAGGCAGATGCACTGGAATTCACTTACAGACAATGGCAAAACCGAAAAACCAACGAGAATGAAGAGAGACTGGTGCTGTCTGCAGATTTTAATCTGCAGCGTAGAACTACTAAAAGCATACGTGAAAGCTGCCTGGGATTTCTTGAGAAACGAAAGGGAAAACAACCCAGAGGTGTGAAAAATGCGGGATCATTTTTTAAAAATCCTCCCGGCGATTCGGCGGGGCGTCTTATTGAGGCTGCAGGACTGAAAGGAATTACATGTGGCGATGCTATGGTTTCTCCGGTGCACGCTAATTTCCTGGTTAATATTGGAGCAGCTCGGGCAGCAGATGTACAACAACTTATGGAAGAAGTTATCAGGAAGGTGAAGGAAACGAGCGGGATAACATTGATACCGGAAGTACATTTTTTGTAAGAGACTGATATGGTTATGGACGTACTTACATTATTAAGGAAAAATATCAAAAAGCAGGGGAAGGAATCTGTCTTTGCCCAAAAGTTGAAAAAATCGCACTACCGGGCAGCAAACCTTGAAAGAAGCAGCACTGTTAAAAAGCAGAAAAAGATTATACCTCTGAGTAGCCTGCAAAAACTCATTAAAATAGTGCTTCTGGGTACTCTTTTGCTGTCAGGAGGATATTACATGCTGACAGGGCCTGGTAAAATTCTGTACAGTAAATTGAATTATTTTCGTATCAATGAGATTGAGATCATTGGCTGCCGGTTCACTACCAGTGGAGGGCTGAAAAAAATGGCAGGGCTTTCTTACGAAATGAATATGCTTAACCTTGAGCTGCAAACATTGGAGAAGCAGATACTTGCTCATCCATGGATAAAGGATGTGGAGGTACGGAAGATATGGCCTGATGCTCTGCACATCAGGGTTACCGAATATCGACCCAATGCTCTGGTCGTTGATAAAGAGGAGCACCTGCAATATCTTGATTTTGGTGGAGTGATTTTTACCTCTGTTCTTCCGGGACAAGATAAAGATTTTCCTGTGATTACCGGTTTGAGTCGTTCGTGGAAAAAAGTGGAAAAACAAAAGATGCTGGATGCTGCGAGTCTTTTTTTACGTCTCGCCGGGCAAAACAATCCTAACCTGCCTGCCCAGAGTGTTTCGGAAATTCATTTTAGCCGGAATGGAGAGTTGATCCTTTATCTGGTGGAATATCCATTTCCCATTTATTTCGGGACAAGTAACATAAAAACAAAGTACTATCAGTTGCGTAAAGTTCTTGAAACGCTGTATCGAAAAAGAAAGGGGAAGTCAATGATTCAAAATGTAGCCTATATACGAATGGATTATCAAAAAAATAAAGTTTTAGTGGTAAAAAATCATGCAGGATAGAGAGTTGGATGAAAGTAAAGTAATTCATGATGATAGAGAACTGGAAACACCTGATGATGAGCGGGAAGCAGGTGAACTGGTAGTTGGACTGGATATTGGTACCACCAAGATCTGCTGTGTGGTAGGCGAGGTATTTGAAGATGCCGTGGATATTATCGGCATCGGCACAGCACCATCTGTTGGATTAAAAAAAGGGGTAGTGGTAAATATTGAAGCTACTGTAAAATCCATCCGTGAGGCAGTGGCTCAGGCTGAGGAATCTGCAGGATGTGATCTCCACCATGTGTATGTGGGCATTGCGGGTAATCATATCAAGGGTTTTAACAGTCCTGGGATCATTGCCATTAATGGTCGGGAGATTAAAGAGTCTGACGTTGACGATGTTATAATTGCCGCAAGAACCGTGAAAATATCTGAGAACCAGCAGATTATTCATGTTCTGCCCCAGGAATATATGGTTGATGACCACACGGAAATCCAAAATCCACTGGGCATGTCCGGGGTGCGATTGGTAACCAACGTTCATATAGTGACAGCCGACATGGCAGCAGTACACAATCTCTACACATGCTGTCAAAAAGCGGGATTGGAAGTGGCTGATATGGTACTTGAATCGATTGCCTCTGCCCATGCAACGCTTAGAGCTGATGAAATGGAACTGGGGGTGGCTTTGATTGATATTGGCGGAGGAACCACAGACCTTGCTGTTTTTTGTGATGGAACTATTCGTCATACTATCGAAATAGGATTGGGAGGACATAACTTGACAAACGACCTCTCAGTAGGATTGCGCACACCATTGCAGGATGCGGAACGATTAAAAGAAGATTTTGGTTGTGCCATATCTTCTCTTGTGAAACCAAACCATGTGGTTGATGTGCCAACGGTAGGTGATAGAGAGCCGCGCAAAGTAACGCAGAAAGTACTGGTGGACATCCTCCAGGCACGAATGGTCGAAATCCTGGAGATGGTTAATCAGGATCTGATTAATTGTGGATTGAAAAACAGGATCAACGGAGGAATTGTTGTCACCGGTGGCACTGCGATTCTTGCCAATCTTGTTGATCTGGCAGAACAGATTTTTGATCTGCCGGTGCGGATTGGCTATCCATCCCAGATCGGGGGAAAGGTTGAAGAAGTGTATACTCCCAGATGTACAACAGGCGTGGGGCTTGTGATGTATGGGAAGCAGCATCAGGAAGATAAGCGTTACAGTGACAGTTCCATGGTTGGGCGGATGAAGGATTGGCTGCGTAGAATTATGTGATACTATTTTTTATGTTTTTGAAAATATTTGTTTAAGTGGAAGGCTGTAAATGCTATGATTTGTAATCTAAATTATGCTAACGGGTTGTGGTTATGAGTGATGCAGATTTTGTGAAAATGGGAGAAAATATGCCGTTTAGAATGGCGGAAACAGAAGGTGTTGCAATAGTCAAGGTCATAGGTGTTGGAGGTGGCGGAGGAAATGCCATCAATACCATGGTTCAGAAGCGTCTGCAGGGTGTTCAATTTATAACAGCCAACACCGATAAGCAGGCCTTAAATATGTCTTGTGCGGACGTGTGTTTGCAGATTGGCCCTGGTATTACCAAAGGGTTGGGTGCTGGTGCTGATCCCGAAATTGGTGAACAGGCGGCTTTTGAGTCCCTTGATGAAATCACAGGAAGTCTTAAAGGCGCAGATATGGTTTTTGTGGCCGCCGGGCTTGGTGGTGGAACAGGAACAGGTGCTGCCCCAGTTGTCGCCAAAGCATCCAAGGAAATGGGTGCCCTCACTGTTGCTGTCGTTACAAAACCCTTTAATTTCGAAGGGAAATTCCGAATGCGTAATGCGGAACACGGCTGGCAGGAACTACGAAAATATGCTGATACCATTATCACCGTTCCCAACGACCGTCTACTCTCCTTGATGCAAAAAAACTCTAAACTCTCCGATATGCTCACCATGGCGGATGAAGTGTTATTGCAAGCTGTAAAGGGAATCACTGATCTTATCAATGTGCCGGGTCTTATGAACGCAGATTTTGCTGATCTACGTACAGTTATGCGTGAAGTTGGTCCTGCAATAATGGGTGCGGGTTTTGCCGTTGGTGAAAATCGTGCTACGGAAGCAGCAAATCGTGCCATTGACAATCAATTGCTGGAAGATGTAGGCATTGATGGAGCACGTGGTTTGCTTGTTAATATTTCAGCTTCAGCAGAAAGCTTTACCATGGCTGAGTTTATGGAGGCTTCCGCTCTCATTCAGGAGAAGGTTGATGAAGAGGCTAAAGTTGTTATAGGTGCCTTGTATGATGAAGCGCTTGGTGATGAATTACACATAACTGTTATAGCCACCGGTGTTGGAGAATCTGTCCCTGAAAAGAAAAATATGGTGCAGGTAAAAGTGCCGGAACAGTCCCAACCGCTTGGCTTGGATGGACATGCGGAAGATCAGCAGCACCCCGCCAAGAATTCAAAACCTGCTCCACTTAATGCTCCGGCAGCACCATCCATATTTCCATCTTCGAATTTCAGTGGTTTTGAAAATCACGGGATTTCTTATGGTGAAGGGGCTGCTTCTGGAAAAGAGGTGAACCAGCCGTGGAATGAGGAATATATGGAAACACCAACCTATTTGAGGAAAAAGGCAAACTAATTCGTAACTATTCAGCACGGAATCTACGCTTACCTGCTAAACAGTTATAGAATTGAGTTGAACTAAGTCTTGAGAAGATACTGAATAGTTATACTAATTCTTTGGCCAGAAGCGCACAGAAAAAGAAAGGTGGCGCAGAAGTCACCCTGCTTGCTCAGGAGAGCGGTACCTGGTTGAAAAAATGGACAGGGCGGCTTCCTGTTGCCCTTATATATCCCAACTCTTATACTATTGGTGTTTCCAGCTTAGGCTTTCAACTGGTTTATTCACTTTGTAATGAAATCGATACTGTAGTTTGCGAACGATTTTTTCTGCCGGAGAAAAATCAGCCGCTGCGCTCTTTTGAGTCCGATCGTCCTCTTCGTGATTTTCCACTGGTTCTGTATTCCATCAGTTTTGAACATGACTATGTGAATCTTGCCCGCATTCTTCTTGCTGCTGGTATTCCCCTTTTTGCAGAACAACGTGATAATACGCTAATATGTCCAGACAATCCCCTGGTGATTGGTGGTGGTGTTGCAACTTTTCTGAATCCTGAACCCCTGGCTCCTTTTACCGATATGTTTCTGCTGGGTGAAGCAGAAGGGATGATTCGCTCTCTGTTTTCTTTTTTTGATCAGCATCTGAAGCGTTTAAACCGGTTGGAACTGTTACTTTTCCTGCAAAAGCATCAGCCTGGTACTTACGTTCCCGCTTTCTATAAACCCGTATATAACGATCAGCAGGGAAGACAAATAGCTCACCTTTCTGCTGCGGATCTGCCTTCACGTATCACAAAAGTAACTGTTGCTACGGCCGTAAAATCCGCTCATTCACAATTATTAAGCCCAAGGGCTGAATTTGCTAATCTCTATATAACTGAACTAGGTAGGGGATGTTCAATGGGCTGCCGCTTCTGTGCTGCTGGTTTTATCTACAGGCCGCCACGATTATGGGATGCTGATGCCGTAATTAAAGGACTAGCTGAACGAGGTGAAGACGTCAACCGTATTGGCTTACTTGGTATGGAAATGGCGAATGAGAATGAACTTGAAAGCATCTCTTCTTATCTTCTTGAGAGTGGTTGTTCATTATCCTTTTCTTCCCTGCGTGCCGACAGAATCTCAGGGACACTTCTCAAACTCCTTGGTTCAAGCGGCTTGAAGAGTGTTGCCATTGCACCGGATGGTGCATCAGAGCGCCTCAGAAGGGTAATTAATAAGAATCTCACCGAAGATGATATCCTTTTGGCTGCTGAGCGTCTTGTTGAGGCTGGAGTGTATAACCTGAAGCTTTATTTTATGATTGGGCTACCCTGCGAAACATTTGATGATTTACAGGAGATGGTCAATCTTGTAAAAAAAGTAAAAGAAAAAATGATGCCTCATGGCAAAGCCAGAGGCCGGTTGTGTAAAATGACTCTGTCGGTGAACTGTTTTGCCCCCAAACCATGGACGCCTTTTCAGTATCATCCCTTCGCTGGACTGAAACTTGTCCCCGGTACAGCAGGAAAGGCGAAAGATTCCTTGAAATCTCTGAAAGAGAAGTTAAAATTTCTGAAAGAAGGATTACGGAGTGAAGCTAACATACGTATTAATCATGATAAACCGGATCAAGTACTTTTTCAGGCAGTGCTGGCCAGAGGGGACAGGCGTCTGGCTCCGGTGATTGCTGATATGGCCAACGCTGGAATGCCATGGAAACAGGCAATGCGTCGTTACCATCTCACCGCTGAATTCTATGCGGTACACCAGTATGATGAAAATGAATATTTCCCGTGGAATATTGTGGATAATGGTATAGAGCAGTCTTATCTGTGGCATGAGTATCAGAAAAGTTTTCTGGCAAAGACCACGGTAGCGTGTGAACCCGCTGCTTGTAAACGTTGTGGAGTCTGTGGTGATTGAGAAAGAAATAAAGAAGAGTTTGATTCTGGAGGATGATCCGCAGCAGCTGGAAAAATTACGCGCAGGATTGATGCCTTTTCAGCTGGTGAAGTATTTTTCTTTTTCAAGTCTTGCTGTTATTCTTCTCTTTACCCTTTTTTTGTCCTGGGCAATCTCAAATAATGCAAGAAAGGTAATGTTAAAACAGAGTGAGGCCTATTCTCTGCTTCTTGCTGAAAACCTGAACCAACAGATTTTTCGTGGATTTGTGCTGCCCACGGTTGTTCAATATGGGAAGATCGCACTTTCCAATCCTGACCAATTTCAGCGTTTGGATAGAATAGTGCGTAATGCTACCCATACCATGAAAATGGAACAGGTAACAATCTATGATTCAAATATTAATATCATTTCTTACTCAACAGATGAGACGATGGTGGGAAAGAAGGATGTTGGTGGGAAGGAATACAAAAAAGCATTACAGGGAATTGCCAATTCAGAATTTGATTCAAGCGGGACGATTTTAAATCTTTTTCCGG
>Ga0256826_1000855_pt1 | contig 18966 bp, 17 predicted proteins | sample CV79metaG_FD_185975 | JGI IMG/M metagenome (GOLD analysis project Ga0256826, IMG submission 185975) | Hydrothermal vent microbial communities from East Pacific Rise, Pacific Ocean - CV79 | ecosystem: Environmental > Aquatic > Marine > Hydrothermal vents | place: Pacific Ocean: East Pacific Rise...
AGTTAGCTGAATATCTAGGATTATCAAAAGGATATATATCTAAATTAATGGGTATCTTAAAATTACCAATCAGAGTAATTGAATTGATAAAGGAAGATAGCTATACAGATATTAATGTGTTACTACTACTAAATAAACTCTCTTCAGAAAAAGAGATAATAAAAATATATACAAAAGTTAAAGATTTGACAAGAGATGAAGCTAAAGATTATATAAAAGCTATTTTAGAAAAGAAAAAAGCAACTAAATCTGAAATTATAGTTATTAAAAATAGTAAATCTAAGATTAGTGTTAATGTAGATATAAAAAAGCTATCTGAACCTCAAATCCAGATGCTTAATGAGAAAGTGGAGCTTTTTAATAAAGATATTGTTGAATTAATAAAGGATTGGAGATAATAGATGTTCTATTGTTTTTTAGTCTTTTATTTCTATCAACCGTTTAGTTAAAGAACATTCCCAACCATCATATTGACCATCGTATTGATTACATATATTAATAATATCTAATGTTCTTTTATTTATTATAGGATATAAACATTTATCTATTTTATAAAAAGATACTCCATACATAATCCTATTTTTGAAAGGTGTTTCTGATTCTTTTTGGATTAGAAAGTCTTTCAATTTTATTGTTTTTATAAAATTCATTCTTTTTTCTTTTGAAGTAAAGTATACTTTATGCTCTATTGCTCTAGGAATGTCAAGATTGTCACCTTGTTTTTTTAAATTATCACACGCATGTTGATTGACAATTGATTGCCATTCTTTTACAGTTGGAAAAAGTAATTTTTTATATACATCCCATTCTGTATCAATTCGAGAACCATATTCATATTTATAATCATCAAATTTTTTCATTGCGGAAAAAACGGTATTACTCCATTCAAAATCAAGTTTAAGGTAATAAATAAAATTAACTTCATTATTTGAAATTATTCGTCCTATATATTGACCAGTTCTCCATCGAAGAGACTCCATTTCTATTTGATCTTCTATAAAACTGATATCACTTGATTCATCTTTTGTTATTAATCCATCTTTCGTTTTGTTCTTTAATATAATCTTAACAAATCCGACATATCGAAACTCTTGATGTGGAACACCATCTGAAATACCTGCATTAAAAGATACTATTGCTTCATGACCATCTATTGATTTTAAATAATTTTCCCAATATTCTTGCACTTTTTTACTCCATCTCTAAACTCATAAGGAACATATCTTCCCCATCTATAACCTCTACTTCTACACTCTCACATGCAGGACAACAGTAGTGAACTTTCTCTAATTCACTCTCTTTTTTACAGCTATTGCACCGTATGGTGAGTGGCTGAATCTTCATCATAAACTCTGCTCCATCACAGATAGTTTTTTCTTTAAATGTGTTAAATGCTATCTCTAAAAGATGTGGCTCTACTCCACTCATCACACCAATTTTAGTGATGATTTTTGTTACTTTTTTTGCATCATTCTCTTTTGCAACATCTTCTATCTGATTTAAAAGGGATTGTACGATGCTATATTCGTGCATAGAATCTCCTTGGTGAATATATATTCACTTATTATAGCTTTTTAGCCTTAATGGCGTTTGAGTAGGACACAGTTTATAGATAAATTCAAAACGTAGTTGATGAAACTCACTCTCACTACTCCAAAACTCTGGGTGCATCACCACTATCTCATTCTCACGGTATCTCTCTATCAGCTCACTATTTTGCTCTAAAAACTCCTCTTTCTCCCATATAAAATCCTCATAGCTATCTTTATCCTCTATAATTTTTTTACAAAACTCCTCTACTCTCTCTTGATGTTCTTCATGGAGATAGACCTCATCTATCATCCCCATCTCTTTAGCCATAGCACTACTTAGAGGTAAACACTCCTCTAAAAGTTTCTCAGCCTTTTGCTCTCCTATGCGTTTAGGAAGTGTGTAGGTATGGTACTCACTTCCACTTAGAGCTAAAGTTTTATAGTGAGGGTTTAACACCACTTGATGTGTCGCTAAAACATAGTCACAAGCTAATGCTAAAAATACTCCACCAGCTCCTGCATTTTTACTCATCATCGCAACTGTTACAACATCATCTCCAAATAAGATACTCTTTACAAGGTCATTCATAGCGTTGATGTTACTCCACCCATCTTCGCCATTTTTCTTACTATTCTCGAGTATGTTTAGGTGTATACCATTACTAAAAAAATCCTCTCCACCCATAAGAACAACTACTTTAGCACTCTCTTTTACAAACTCAAACGCATACTTTAATCTCATGCACTGTTCACTACTAAACGCACCATTATGAAAGTTAAAATGCAAATAGGCTACATCATCTTTAAAGTCACAACTTACCTCATAAAATGTTTTATAACTTTTGTCAAAGATAAGTGGAAGTCGCTCCTCTTTTACCCCTCTGAGCCTCTCTTTTAAGAGATAGGTAGCTGGAAGTTTAAACCCTCCAACCTCTTTTAGATGGCTTATCCACAAAGCTCCATCTATAGTTGAGAGGCAGATGGCACCATCGCGTTTGGCTAATATCTCTTTAGGACTATCTCCTCTAAGTCTCTCCTCTATCCATCCACCATAAAGGTAACACTTAACACCTAGTATCTCATCTAAAACACCAGGGTAAGAGTCGCTCATAGCTATCTTTTTTAAAATCTCTTGCGTTGTATTGCTATTCCACTCTATCGCTCTATCTTTTTGTGTAAGCTGTTTGTGCATAGGAGTTGGAAGTTGTGGAGTTGGTTGAAAAGTCTCATCTTTGAGATTTTTAAGTAGCTCTCTAAGTGCCTCAAGTGATGCAAGATTTACCTCTCTTCTATAGAGAGATGCCTTATAACTCTCTCGCATAGGGAAGTTCTGCTCTGCATATATAAAACCACCATCAAACTCATCATTTGCTCGTAAGTAAACAACTCCCCACTCTTTTTTACCCTCATGCAAAGCATTATCAAGCGAGTAAGCACCCTTATCTCCTCGGATACCAGGATGTAAGATATAGGTTGGGTAGTTGTTATAGAGTTTTGAAGGAACAAACTTCTTTAAAAAAGGAGAGATGATAAGTTCAGGCTTAAAGACTTCAACCTCCTCTATCATCTGCTTATCATTTATAGCATAGACTACATCTACTTCATAGCCTCTCTCTTTTAGATAGGTGTAGGTAAGTTGTGATGTGGAGTTGAAAGTAGATATGAGGAGGGTTGTCTTCATCGTACTATCTTCTCTATATTTAAACCTACTTTTTTAAAATTGTCTTCTATACTTACACCATTGTACTGCATACGCTCTTGAGCATTTATGTAAAGTACGAGATCTACAACCTCTTTATCTAAGAGTGTTTTTTCTTGATTAAGCGGCATATTGTCTTGTATCCAAACAGCTGCGTTTGGAAGTTTTGCCATACTTCCATCTGTTGTATAACTCAGCCACTCACCTTTTTTATTTTTACCCCAAAGTGGAGGGTAAATATTTGCTCCTGAGCCATCTTTAGAATGACAGAGTACACATTTTTTTAAGTAGAGTTTTTTACCCTCTTGATAATCTTCACTCTTTGCTTTTGCAAACAGTGCTATAAACTTTTTGCGGTTTTTACTCCATATCTGTGTTTTTAATGGTGTTCGTGGAGCTTTTGTATTCATATGTATCTCTTTTCCTTCAGAAAGCCATGTTATATAGCTCTCAACAGCGATACCAACTTTTGTATTTACAACACTCTTTGTTCCACCTAAACAGCGTGAGAAACACCCATCTATGCGATTTTGTAAACTTATAATATCTTTATAGCGTTTAGAGTAAGCGGGAAAAGCAGTTGCGGTTTGTTCAAATGTTCCTATTGTCTTTGTTGTCCCAACGTGACCATCACTCCCTTTTCTATGACAGTTTACACACTGTAACTTACTGTTTACATACTCTTTTGAGAGTTTATTTGTATCAGTATGGAGTAAAATATCTTCACCAAATTTTACAACTTCTCCCAGTTTTCCAGTAGGGTAATCTCTAGCAAAAAGTGTTACAACTAAAAGAAAAGTAGTTACTATAAATTTCATTTTTTACTTCTAACAGATACGAGGTAAAAGCTCACCCGTAGGCGTATCTAAAAATCTTTTTGTACCGTGAGGACTCATAAGAACTACTCTTCCTACATACTCATCATTTACATCCGCTATCTTTACTGCGTTTGATGAGTTTTCAAACTTGTGTAGTACATCAAGAGCTTTTTGTGCATCCTCTTTTTTTATAGCAAGAACAAATGTACCCTCATTTGCTAAGTTCGTCGCTTCAAAACCTAACATCTCACAGATACCCTCAACCTCTGTTGAAACTGGTATGCTCTTTTCATCTACCTCTATAGAGATGTTAGACTGTTTTGCCCACTCATTAAGCACGGCACTTACACCACCACGAGTTGCATCTCTTAGCGCCGTTATCTGCACATCTGCTTCTATAAGAGCTTGTACTTGATGAGTAAGTGAAGCACAATCACTCTTAAGGTTTGAACTAAGTTCTATCCCCTCACGTGCTGCAAAGATTGTCGCACCATGACACCCTATGTCACGACTTACTAAGATAACATCATCTTGTGAGATATTGTTAGAGCTGATACCCTCTTTTTGAATCTCACCTATACCTGTTGTGTTGATGAAGATTTTATCTACACTCCCACGAGGCACCACTTTTGTATCTCCACTTACTACTATGGCATTGTTGTTTTCAAGCTCTTTTTTCATACTTCTAACAATCTTCTCAAGCTCACGAGTAGAAAAACCCTCCTCTATGATAACACTACAAGTAAGATACTTAGGTTTTGCACTCATCATAGCAAGATCGTTACAAGTCCCACAAATAGCAAGTTTTCCTATATCTGCTCCAGGGAAAAAGAGCGGACTCACTGTAAAGCTGTCTGTACTAAACGCCAATGCTCCACCATGAATAACCGCAGCATCTTCACTCTTTTCTAAAATATCGTTTTTAAAAGCTTTGTAAAAGATTTTACTTATAAGTTCGTTGTTTTCTTCGCCACCATTTCCCATGGCTAAGGTTATTTGTTTATTCATTTTAAAAGATTCCCATATTTATAGTAAGCGGCACATGCACCTTCACTACTTACCATACAACTACCTAATGGGCTTTGTGGTTTACATGCTTTACCAAATATAGTACATTCATCAGGTTTAGCCATACCACGAAGTATATCTCCACAAATACAGAGTTTATGATCTTCTATCTCTTTACGAGGGAGTATGTTAGCATAGATTTTTTCTGCATCTATATCTGAAAATTCTGGACGAAGATGGTAACCACTATCAGGTACATTTCCGAGTCCACGCCATTTGAAAAGGTCTGTTTTTTCAAAGTAGTTCTCTATGAGTGCTTGTGCTTTTAAGTTCCCATCATAACTTACAGAGCGTTTATATTCTATCTCTAATTCACATCTTCCCTCGTTGAATTGTCTTACTATCATCAGTATAGCTTCCATCACATCTACTGGCTCAAAACCAGCGACTACTACAGGTCGATGATATTTTGTAGGAAATTGTTCATAAATTTTACTTCCTGTTATAACACTTACGTGGCTTGGTCCTAGAAATGCATCTATACGGTTATTGTAACTATCCACATGTTCATCACGGCTATCTATAAGTTCAATCATTACCTCAGGAACTGTTACATGGTTAATATGGAATAAAATATTTTTAAAACGGCGTTTGAGTACAACATCTATTAATGCTGTTGTCATAGGTGTTGTTGTCTCAAATCCTATAGCAAAAAATATGATTTTTTTATTAGGGTTCTCTTTTGCTATTTTTAAAGTATCAAGAGGAGAATATACAAATCTTACATCAGCACCATTTGCTCTTGCATCTTGTAGACTTCCAAGGCTTCCAGGTACTTTTATCATATCACCAAGGGTTACAAGTATAACATCTTTTTGCATTGATAAAATATAGGCATGGTCTATTCGTTCTTTAGGCATAATACATACAGGGCATCCAGGTCCATGAATAAAATTTATATTTTGAGGTAGAAGTTGAAGTAGTCCAAATTTCATTATAGAATGAGTATGGCCTCCACATACTTCCATTATATTTATAGAGTGTGGTAATTTTTTAGCTTCTTCATTTATAAGTTTTGTTAAACCTTTTATAACATTAGGATTACGAAAACCATCATATAAATCTTTTAAAGTTAAGTCAGCCATTATTTACCTCTATTTTGGCAGTTATCATCCTTTTCTATAAGTTCCTGCCTCTCTTGTTCATCCAATTTTTCTAGTATTTCTTTATAAACATTGAGTGATTCAAGTGCATCTTCTTCATCAATCTTATTCATAATAAAACCAATATGTAAAAGAACATAATCTCCTAGTTTGACATCACCTTCTTCCATAAGTTCTAAACCAGCTTCACGTTTTACTCCCATAGTATCCACAGTTGCAACATTTCTTTCTAAATCTAATTTTATTACTTTACTTGGTATTGATAAACACATATTTTATTTAACCTCTCATTTTTCTTTTAAATTCTATCCATGCTATTACTTGTTGTATAGAATTTTTGTCTTTTATATTTACTTCAAGTATATCTACACCAGGTTTAATTTTACGTGCTTCTTTTTTTTCATGCTCTAAGTCATAATCAAAGTGTTCTAACAGGTCTGTTTTAGTTATGAGTATTAAATCAGCCTGACGAAACATTACTGGGTATTTTTCTATCTTATCACTTCCCTCAGGTATAGAAACTAAAACAATATTTAGATGACTTCCAACATCATAAGAGGCTGGACATACAAGATTCCCAACATTTTCTATAAAACAAATATCTATTTCATTAAGCGGCATATCGTGTAAACCTTCATGCACCATAAATGCATCTAAGTGACATGCACTTCCTGTTTGTATCTGATATGCAGGTATACCTTTGGATTTTAATCTATCTGCATCACGACTTGTTTCTAAATCTCCCTCAACTACACCAAATTTAAAAGATGCTAAATCTGCCATATGTTCAAGTAGTGTTGTTTTTCCACTACCAGGACTTGACATTAGGTTGATACTTAGTACATTGTGCTTATCAAAGTGAGCACGATTGTGTGATGCCTCGTGATTATTCTTATCGAGAATTTTAGTAATTACACTTATAGTCTTCACATCATTTAATTGTGGATTATGATGGAGAATTTCATGAGCCGATTGATGTTTATGTGAATGTTCATGTGAGTGTGAATGACTATGCTCATTGTCGTGATGATGGTGATGTCCACCTCCTAAGTTTGTTCCTGTTATACTACATCCGCAATCTGCACACATTATATTTCTCCTTTAAATTTATGCTAAAAGCATATTTGTTCCAACACCAACAGAGATAATTCCTGCCGTTGTAAAAATTCTTCTTACATTTGTTTTATTTGTTAAAAATTCTTTATTTAAGTAAAGAATCACTCCACCAAAACTAACAAAGACTACACTTACTCCAGCAATAAATGCTAAAACCATACTAAAATTTATACTCTGATCTTGAAGTGCACCAAGAGTTACAAGCATTCCACGAACTCCACCTATACCCATAAGTGCACCCATTGTTAATGCAGAAGTAGAAGAACTATTTTCATTATGTGAATGTTCTTTACCAAAATATATATGAATATGCTCATCTCCCTCATGTATATGTTTATTAAGATGAATCTTATCTGTACTAGCAAGGTAAAGAAGATAAAAACCCATACCTATAATAATATTTGAGGAGATTATATCTCCATAAGCTAGTATCTCCTCTGGTATATTGTACCGCTCTAACAGTTTGGCAAATGTAAAAAGCATCATTCCATGGCCAAAGGCAAATGCAATGGTAATCAGCATCGTTTTTTTCATAGATTTACCAATTGAAAAATCAGTAATTGCAGTCAGGTGGTCTGCTCCAAATGCATGTAATATTCCATACCAAAAGATAAAAAGATAGCCTACTTCCATACAAATATTCCTATATTGGTGAATGTTTATTCAGTTTTAAAAGAGTTTATAGTAGATTTCGTAAAATAAAACTAAAAGTATAAAGTTCTTATATAAATTATGGACCAAATGTAAAGAAATGGAGAGAAAACTATATGTTATGGCTTACAGAGTGTCTTTCATGTCATAACTACCTCTATCATCTTGGAGATGGACGACTTAAATGTTCTAAATGTAATAAAAAAAGATCTAAAGAACGGATTAATAAAATTATTACACTTATATATGCATTTATAAATAATGAGAGTGCTCTTCAGACATCTAAAAGAGTTCATATATCTTATGTATCAGTTCACTCCTATTTTAATGTTTTTCGCTTGTTTTGTGCTTCAATTGCTGAAGAAGAATATGAACTTAGACGCCATAATGAGTGTGAGTATGAAGAGTATTTTTATATTCAAGAGTCTAAAAAGCATAAAAAAGAGGCAATTTTTGATGCTTATAACTTTTTAACTTTTGATTATAATACTCATATATATACACTTTTAATGCCCTCTTTAAAACAATATAAACAACAGTTTTTAGAAGATAGTGTTGAGGGAGCTTACATAGAAGAATTTCATCGTTTTAAACGCCAAAGCTATATCATAAAAGTCAAAAAAAGATATAACAATATAGTAGAATTTTGGGACTATTTTGAAAAATATATTCGTATTTATAAGGGTGTCGATGATAAGAGTTTTATATATTTTTTAAAAGAGTTTGAGTTTAAATACAACCATACTAAAGAGGAAGCAGTAGAGCTTTTGATAAAAAAATATTTTAAGGAATAATTAAATGAAAGATTTAGCACTTCTAGGAGTAGGAAATATACTAGAGTTAGATGATGGTATAGCGATATATGCTACAAAGTATATATCATTAAATTACTCATTTTCACCCTCAATTGATATAGTAAATGGTGGTGTAGAAGGTATAAACCTCTTAAATATGTTTATGGAATATAAACATATAATTATACTAGATGCTATAGAGATAGATGATGAAGCAGGGAGTATTTATCACATACCATCGGATAAACTTACAGGGTATGGTCTAAACTCTGGTGGAGCACATGAGATAGGAGTACTTCAATGTTTTGATATACTAGAACTGATGGGAAAAGAGCTTCCAAAATCAAGTGTCATAGGTATAATCCCTGAGATAATAGACGTTAAGATAGCACTCTCTACAACACTAGAGAAGAAGTTTTTAACCTATATCAACACCATAGTAAAGATAGTTGAAAATGAGGGAATTGTCGTGCTAAAAAATGAAAACATGATCTCTCTTGAAGAGATAATAGAGGAGTATAAAAATCCTCAGAGGTAGCATTATAGAGCAAGTTGAGTCTTTGGGAGGCAAAGCTTCTAAAATATCTTTGGTACTACATGAAGAAATTACTATATCCATTGCTTAATAAGCAAACTGAATGAACATTCATATTATAGTTATTTTTATCTTAAAACCCTCTTTGATGCTCTATACTAGGATTTGAAAATATAGAGATTATTTCCTCTAAGGAAACCATTTTCTCTTTAGTTACTATTTCTATACCTAAAGATTTTAAATATTCTAAAGAACTCTCTATATACTCATCCCAACCAATCAGTAAATCAGATGTAAGTCCAACTTCAACACTGATGATATCGTGAGGTACTATACTTATGACTGTTGTGTTTGCAACCTCAGAACTGAGTGAACATATCTGCAACATCTCAGCTATCTCTACCTCATTTGCAGTCTTTTTAACGAGTTCACCATCTAAAAACTCATCAGTTCCTTTTATCATTACTTCACCCGCTTTTTTTGTATCATCTGAAGCGGTATTAATGATAAGTACTTCATCAAATTCTTGAAGAAGTGGCATTAAACCAAACCCTAAAGTTCCACCATCAACTATCTCAACATCGGGAGAAAATATATAGTTCTCTTTAAGATACTTCGCGCCGTAAAGCCCTATTCCCTCATCTTTAAAAAATGCGTTTCCACTCCCTATAAGTGCTACTCTCTTTTGCATATCTATCCTTTAGTTTTATTTTTTATATATCCCATATATCCATAGTATGCTTGACCCAGTGCGATACTACCATCATTTATAGGTGTCTCTTTTTGTATATAGAGTTCTCTATCTAAACTCTCAAATCTTCTCATAAGTTTTTGAACTAAAGTTGTATTTTGAAAAACTCCACCACTTAGCACTACTTTTTTATCTGCATAGAGAGAAGTTATCTCAACTATCAACGCTACTAAAGTGTTTAAAAACTTTGAGGCAATCAGCTCTTTGTTTGGCTCCTCTACTATCTCTTTTATTAAGTGACTATACTCTATAACCCCATCTCTGAGCTCAAAACTGTAACTCTCTTGAGATGGATAGCGTTTAGCCATCGCCTCTACTATAAGCCCACTCTCTCCCTCATAACCTAACACCTCATAGTTTCCCATAAGTGCATAGATGCCATCAAAGAGTCGTCCTATAGAGCTACTCTTTGGAGAGTTGAGTGAGTTTGTGTAGAGTTTGTAGAGAAGTTTTAACTCTACTCTTGAGAAAGTTTGAGCAAGTGGGTGTTGTTGCACCTCTTCAAAACTATAAACCTCAAACAGAAGTGCAACACCAACACGACGAGGCTCTTTTATAGCTTTAGCTCCACCTAAAAGTGAGATATGTTGCAGATGAAACTCACGTTTATACTCCATAGGTGTTGCTAAAAAAACCTCTCCACCCCATAGAGTTGTATCATCACCATACCCTGTCCCATCAAAGCTAAATGCTAAAACTTCCTCATTTAACTTATACTCAGCCATTACACTAAGAGTATGTGCATAGTGGTGTTGAAGCTCTATAAGCTCAACCGATGGGTGTTTCTCAACATAGTGTTTTGCATACTTAGTTGTCTCATACTCAGGGTGTTTGTCACACACTATCAGATCAGGAGTAAACGCATAGATACTCTTAAATCTCTCTAGTATCTTCTCATAATGCTCATAAGAACTTATAGAGTTTATATCGCCTATATGAGGAGAGAGCACTATGTGGTTTTCAAATGCTAGTGCAAAGGTTGCTTTTTGATTTGCACCAACAGCTAAGACTTTTTTAGTACTTTTCTCTCTCATAAAGAAGCTTTTAGGAGCATAGGAGCGTGAGAGTCTATAGAGAAGTGACTCATTTTCTACTACTGCGACTACACTATCATCGCAACTATTTACTATCTCTCTATCATAATCAAGTATGCCATCTATAATACCACCTAACTTCTCTAAAATCTCTTGCGAAGTAGTCACTATAGGTTCATCACTCAGGTTTGCACTTGTTACAACAAGCGGTCTCTCTAAATGCTCAAGGAGGAGTTTATGCAGAGGTGTATAGGGCAAAAAGATTCCTATCTTCTCTATCTTTGGAGCTATCTCTTTAGAAAGTGTTTCTATAGTACCATCTAGGAGAGTTATGGGTGCCTCTTTTGAGGTTATAACACTCTCTTCATAGGTTGAAAGTTTTTTATAGTGTTTGAGTTGTTCCATATCTCTAAACATCACGGCAAAGGGTTTTGAGGGGCGATTTTTACGTCTGCGAAGCTCTTTCACACTCTCATTCTTTGTTGCATCACAAACAAGATGAAAACCTCCCATCCCCTTTATAGCACAGATACCACCCTCTTTTATAAGCTTTACTGCTCTATCTAAAGCATCACCCTCTAAAAACTCTGAGTTATTTAAAGAGAAACTTAGTTTTGGTCCACAGCTAAAACAGCTTATAGGTTGTGCATGGTAGCGTCTATCTTGTGGGTTGTTGTACTCAGCTTCACACTCACTACACATTGTAAAACTACGCATCGAAGTGTTTGCTCTATCGTAAGGAAAAGAGTTGATGATACTATAGCGAGGTCCACACTCTATACAGTTTATAAAGGGGTATCTGTAGCGTCTGTTTGTAGGATCATTCATCTCTGCTTCACACTTTTTACAAAGTGCACTATCTGGAAGTAGCATCGTTTGCGTTTGGGAGTTTTTAGACTCTTGTATAACGAACTCTTTTTCATAAAGAGGTTCTATAGAGTGTGTTGAGAGCTTATCTATGCGCGAAAGTGCTGGTGGAATCGTTTCTAAAGCATTAAAAAAACTCTCTATACTCTTTTTTTCTCCTTCAACTTCTATATGTACACCATCTCCACCATTATAAACAAAACCAACAAGATGATATTTTAGAGCAAGGTTATAGACAAATGGACGAAAACCGACACCTTGAACTATGCCTATAACAGTAATGGACTTTCTCTTAATTAGATATTTCACTAAAGATAGATTCCACCAACTACACAACTCTCTTTACCTATTGGATGGTATTTATTCATTAGTGGAAAAGAGAGTTTAAAGTTTCTCTCAACTCTTGAGAATAAAGATTGGTTAGCGAAGCCACTTCCACATAACACTACACTATTTACTTTTGTTTTTGATTGAAGTTCACCTACTATCTCACTAAAGTAGTCTCCAAAACTCTCAAAAATAGAGTATGAGAGTATAGAGCTACTTACTCCCGCTAACTGATAAGAGATAATACTTGCTAAAAAAGCACTATAGTCAAATCTGTTGTCTTTTACATGAGTATCTATCTGTATGCCTCCCTTACCTACAAATTTCATCGCTTCACGGGTAACACCATCAAATGATTTATCTTCTAAACCTAAGATAATAGCTACTAATTCAAAGAGTTTAACATCTTTTTGTTCTTGAAGTGTGATAAGTTTTTTATAGACTTGAGGTAAAGTGTTTTCTAACTTCTCTACTAAACGTTCAGAACCCTCACGAAGATTTTTTATATCTTCTATTATGTTTGTTGTTACAAAATCTTTTGGAGGTACAATGCGGAGTACATTTTTCCCATCGTAATAGAGAAATGATGGTATATCATCAAAATAAGCACCTACATACTTTTCTCCTAACTTGTTATGCTCTGCGATAACACTTAAAAATGAACTCTCATCCTCTTGCATCACTCTCTCTTTAGAGTGAAAATTCTCTTTTATACCCTCAAGAATATTTGCACTCAAAGCCGTTGCATTTTCAAAATGTTCCATAGTATCAAAGAAAGCCTCATCTTCACTCACAACACCTACAAGAGTATCTGTTACACTTAAAACTTTTCTAGAAGATGGCATTGTAGATGGAAAAGATACTCTTTCCCCTTTTACTATAAAGCCTCTATCTTTGTTTAAAAAGTATTGCATATCACTTTGAGGGTTTATCTCTAAGTCATACTCCATCATAAAATCAGCCTCTGTTTGTGCATCAGTCTCCTCATAGACAACATATTCTAAACCTAACTTCATAAGCTCAACACCAAGAAGTATAGAAAAACCTTCATCTGGGTACTTCACCATCGCAGTATTTGCATCATAAATCTCTTTTAACTTGTCAGTTTTTAGCGTTACATTTAACAGTGGTCTCTCTATACTAAGAAGTGCTTGAAACTCCTCACTTATAAGTGCTAAGTTATCAGTAATCTTGTTAGAGTCTATCATCATCAAGATACTCTTTGCATTTACACTTTTAGCTACATAAAAAATTCTATAGCCAAAAGTTGTTTTTATAAGAACTCTCTTGTTATCTGCTATAGCCTTTGCAGCCACTTCAAACATCGTTCTAAAACTTCCAGCATCATTTGCATATCTCTCAGAATTTTTAGAGACTAAACGTACAGGTACACCACAATTATGACAAGAGTTTGTATGGTGTGCTTCGCGTCTTCCTCTACTACCTACTTCTGTCTCACATGAACTACAAGGAGCAAGATATTTCAAAGAGGTGTTTTTTCTTTCATAAGGGTAACTTTGTAAGAAACTATAGTTTCCACCACAACAGCTACACGATGTAAATGGATAGTAATATCTCTTAGAACTTACATCAAACATCTCTTTTTGACATGCTGGACATAGACCGATATTAAGAGGGTAATGTTTATCTAGTTCTGGAAGGTTTTTTGGCTTTTGCTCTATAAGCTCACTTGTAGAACTTTTTAAAAAAAGAGATGCAGATAGCTCCTTAGAGATTCTTTCTAATGCATTTTCTAAATCTTTATGTTCTTCTAAAACAATTTTTAGAATCTCATTTTCTAAGGTCACATCAGCTTTTATATCAAATTCTCGTATGATAGATATAATGATATTTTGTATATAAGATTGTTTAGATTGAAGTGTTAGTTCTAAAAGATAAGCCATAAAATTTCCTTAGTGAATTAGTATTCACTAATATATCAAATTCTAGCTAATAAATTATTGAAGAAGGAAGAGAAAGCTTATGCTTCCTCCTCTTTTTTGTATTTTGAACCACCAACAACGATGTTGATATCACCTTCTTTCCAGAAGATTGTTCTCCATACTTGGTAATAAATATGAAATACTATCCATACAATAATATACCACATTGTTTGATGGTGTGATATACGAACATCCATAAGTGTTCCACCAGTTACAGGGATAGTCCAGTCAGTTACAAGATGTAACATCCATGGCCACCAGTTACCGATAGAGCTAAGTCCAGATGCAAGACCATGAACATAGAGTTGTAAACCTGTTAAAAGCATCCAAGCAAGCATCAAGTGAAACACAAGAAAAAATACTGTGTTAAAACTATCTGCATGTGTAGAGTCAAACTTTTTACGACGGTTCAGTGTTACAAGGTTTAGTACAACCTCTTTAAACTCTGTAATATTTTGAGCATTTGGTATCAGCTTTTTATATGGTTTCTCAAAACGTGAGAAGAAGTACATATAAGCGATAACGATACTACTTACATCAAATATGATAGCAATCATAAAGTGTACCCATCTGTTCCATGCCATCACATATTTTGAAAGTGCTGGATCAGCGATAAAACTTTGATAATATGGATGACCGATGTAGAGACCAGTTACGATAGCCGCTACCATACTAAAGGCAACAACCCAATGGTTAATCCTCATGTATGTTGTCATCCTTTTGACTTGTTTGTACTCAGGTTTCATACCTTGCTCCTTAGATTGCACAGCCAGTATCTACTTTATAGACACCTAACTCTTTACCTTTTGTATCTACAACATGAACAGCACATGCAATACAAGGGTCAAAACTATGGATAGTACGGATAATCTCTAAAGGTTGTTCAGGATCAGAAACTTTAGTTCCTATTAGTGCAGCTTCATAAGCACCTAAACGTCCTTTGTAATCTCTTGGAGCTGCGTTCCAAGTTGAAGGTACAACTGCTTGATAGTTAGAAATTTTTCCATCTTCTATCTTCATCCAGTGACCAAGACCACCACGAGGAGCTTCTGCAAGACCGACACCTCGAGATTTTTTACTTACTACTTCAAATTCAAAATCTTGCCATGTACTATCATCACCACTTGCAACATTTGCTGCTAATTCATCTACCCATTCCATCATTGTGTCTGCCATTAGTTCTGTTTCGATAGCACGAGCTGCTGTACGACCTATAGTTGAAAACAGTACTTCTATTGGTAAATTAGCATTCTTTAAGAATTTTTTTACATATTTACTGATTTTTTCATCACCAGCAGCTACTCCAACTATCATACGAGCTAAAGGACCAACTTCCATACGATTATCATCATAAATAGGAGATTTAATCCAAGAGTATTTTTCATCTGTTTTAAGATAAGCCATACCATCTTTTTTCTTTTCTAAACCAGTATAGTTAGGGATAGTAGTCCCTTCATAAGGGTGTTGTGGTTTATCCGCATCATACCATGCATGAGTTACATCTTCTTCAACTTTTTCTGGATCAAATGGATAAACCTTAGTTAAATCACCATTTAAAACAACACCACCAGGGAAAAGAAGTGCAGACTTATAAAAACCAGTGTCATCAAGACGGAAATCACCATAACTCATATAATTAAGAAGACCACCACCTGTTCCACCTACACCTTTACCTTGTTTATGAGCAGTAAATGTTGCTGAAGAATCTGTTGCTTCATCTGCGTACATAGTACCAGCCATATAAACATCAGGAAGATAGGCTTGTTTAATAAATTTAGTTCCTTCTTTAAGAAGAGTTTTAAAAAGTGCTATACGAGCAGGATTCTTGATATCTTGAACACAGGTAACACCACCAACAACTATTGATTGTGGGTGTGGATTTTTACCACCAAAAATCGCTTGCATCTTCGCTAAATCACGTTGAATATCAAGTGCTTTTAGGTAGTGAGCTACACCGATAAGATTTTGTTCAGGTGTAAGTTTATAGTGTTTGTTACCCCAATAACCATTACCAAAGATACCTAGACGACCTTGTTTTACGAACTTAGCTACTCTATCTTGAATTTCTTTAAATTGTCCTGCACCCTCTATAAAAGGATTTGTTCCAGCAACACCTGCCCATTTTACAGCTTCATCACTTGTTTTTTTAGGGTCAGCAGAAAGAGCTGAGACTACATCAACAAAATCAAGTGCATGAAGATGATAAAAGTGTACTAAATGGTCATGTACATAAAGAGCACCTTGGATAAGATTACGAACTATACGAGCATTTTTAGGAATTGTTACATCAAATGCATCTTCAACTGCTTCAATACTTCTTTGATAGTGGGTACCAGTACAAACACCACAGATACGCATAGCTAAAAGACCAGCATCACGAGGATCACGACCTTGAAGTATAGTCTCTATACCACGGAATAGTGTGGAAGATGTATATGCATCTACGATTGTATTATTCTCATCAATGATAGCTTCAACTCTTAAGTGACCTTCGATTCTTGTAATTGGATCTACGATTATATGTTTTTTTGCCATTATGCCTCTCCTTCTTCTTTTTTAGCTGCTGCTACACTTGCTGCTGCATGAATACCGATACCGATACCAGCTGCTGTTAATAAACCTAAACCAAACTCATCTACAGTTTTTTCAACTCCACCAGTTGGTGCTTTGATATTTGCATCTGCCATTGGTCTTTCATAAGCATATTTATCCCAGAAATCTGGCTCAGAACAACCGATACAACCACGACCAACACCAACAGGCCAGTTTACACCCTCGTTATAACGTACAATAGAACAGTTGTTAAATGTCATAGGACCTTTACAACCAACTTTATAAAGACAGAAGTTGTTTTTAGCACCCTCATCACCCCACTCTTCAACAAATTCACCTGCATCAAAGTGTGCACGTCTCTCACAGTTATCATGGATACGATAACCAAATGCAAACTTAGGACGTAGTAATGAATCTAGTTCAGGAACTTGACCAGTTAAGATATAGTGGATAATCATACCAACCATATTTGCAGGATTTGCAGGACAACCAGGAATATTAATAATAGGCTTACCATTTACAACATCCATAACACCTTTAGCATCAGTAGGATTTGGAGAAGCTGCTGGAACACCACCAAATGTAGCACATGAACCAACCGCAACGATAGCTGCTGCATGTTTAGCAACACGTTGTAAGTGGTCATGCATAGTTTCACCCTCTGCACCAATAGTACCAAACTGACCATTAAGACCCATAGGAACTGCACCCTCAACAAAAAGAAGATACTTGTCTTTAAAAGTCTCCATAGCATCTTCTAGTTGTGCCTCAGCTTGATGACCCGCTGCTGCCATGATAGTTTCATTAAACTCTAAAGAGATAATATCTAGTAAAATTTCATCTACTTTAGGTCCATCTGAACGTAACATTGCTTCAGTGTTACCTGCACAGTCTGAAAGTTCTATCCAAATAACTGGAGCTCTGTTCATTAGTAGTGCAGCATCTGCTACTAATGGTGTAAATGCTGATGGTAACATAAGCATACCAGTGACTGCACTTGCCCATTTCATAAAATCTCGTCTATTTACACCTTGAAGCTCTAACATATCATCAATATCTAAACGATTTTCTCGTGGTGTTTGGGTTTTTAATTCCTCTATTCTTGTTTGACATGAATGAAACAACTTTTCATAATGAGTATCACCCATATTTGTTTCAACACGTGCACTTTTAGATGTAAAAAGCTTTTTTACAGCTTCTATTCTATCTGCCATTGCTAACTCCTCTTAATTTTATAAATGAATAATCATTCATTTATAATACAAAAGAATAACTTAAGTAAATATTACAATATTTAATCTAAGATAAAATTATTATTTTCTTATTTTCTTTTTGGACTAAATAGAAGAATTTAATAATTTATTATCATTAAAAAAGAGTTTAATGGGTAGTGCAAACAGAGCAAACATCAAAAGTTTTAAAGATAAAAGAGGCTTCATCTTCACTACATTCTAGCATTGCTTTTTGTGCAGGAGTTGGATCTTTTATTGTGTCACTTCCTATATTAAACTGTGTTGGAGTAATGATTTCATAGTGAATTATAATTCCTTTTTCTAAAGTAACACGATGTATAAGTGGTCCACGAGGAGCTTCAACCACTCCTATACCTAATGCATTTATTTTAGTTATATCTATTACACTTTGATAAGAGGGTTCAGATATATTTATATCACGAAGCAGTGATTTTGCTTCTTGTAGAAGTGATGCAAGTTCAAAGATACGAGCCATAACCCTTGAGTAAGCACTATCTTTAAAACGACGATGCATGTTTTTTACGATTTTTAGATTATTTGCTATAGATCTTGCAAGTGGTCCTGTTTCATAATATTCTCCATTATATTGAGCATTCTTAGCATATGTTTTTTGATTTGGAGAATAGCTCTTTTTTGTATCCACATAGTTAGTATTGATACTAAACGGTCGTGTTTGTTTCAGTTTTGATGGTTTTGAAAAATTATGTTTACCCATTACTAGAAATCTATCGTAAGCAAACCCTTTTTTCTGCATTTTTAACTTTATAAGACTATTCTCTATAAATGATATGTCACTACTAAGTGCATGAAATTTCTTACATGATTCAAAAGCTAAGAACTCTTCTATTGTTGTTCCTAGTGTTTGTGTTTGAAAAAAGTTAATAAGCTCATCAAGGAGAGCATTTATTTTTAATATATCCAT
>Ga0256826_1000857_pt1 | contig 18946 bp, 21 predicted proteins | sample CV79metaG_FD_185975 | JGI IMG/M metagenome (GOLD analysis project Ga0256826, IMG submission 185975) | Hydrothermal vent microbial communities from East Pacific Rise, Pacific Ocean - CV79 | ecosystem: Environmental > Aquatic > Marine > Hydrothermal vents | place: Pacific Ocean: East Pacific Rise...
TCGTTGCACACGAGCAGAATAATTTTGTTTTTGTATTAAGTTGAACATGGACTTCAAGACCGATAACTACTTCAAACATAGAGTTCCTTGCAAGAATAAAATATTAATTTATCTATTTTATCAAAAATAAGCTTTTATATCTCATAAAGTAGCTACAGTTCTTTATTTATTAGTATGAATACCCTATAGCAAGCATAGTCTGGCTAAGTAGCTCTATAGTTCTTTAAACGCTCTTGAACAATTTGGTGTGAATGAATAACTTCATTCACGGTCTCTTTAAGTGTTAATGCCTGAGAAGATGGAGATAACAAAAGGGCTAACGACAATACAAATAATCTTTTCAAATTGGGTCCTATAATATAATATTTAGCTGAAATTTATTTTCTTCTTACTATTAACAACCTATACTATGACAATTTATAATAGGAAACATGTATGTTTAAACAAACAATAAGAACAAATATAATTACAATTTTTTTTCTTCTAGTGGGGATGGTTTCATTCTCTTTACTAGTATCCCAATACTACTTCAACCATAACTTAGCTGTTGATGCAACAACTAAAACATTTCATCTTATTACAAAAAATATATCAAAACAAATTGAACACAATAATAGTAGGATTAAACATATTCTTGAAGCAAATATTAACAATACTCATTTTTATGGAAAGATTACCTTTGGCTCTATACACGCAGCAACTCAAGATCTTATTCAGCTAATGACTATAAATCGTGATATTTATTCACTGTATTTTACACAAAAGAATGGTTCAATTTATACAGTGATAAATATGAATGAATCACCTTTACTCTATGACTTATATAAGGCTCCAAAAGAAACAAAATGGACTATTTTAATTAACATAAATAACAAGATAGAGTATACTTTTTTAGACAAAAATCAGCAAAAAATCTCTTCTTACACTCTTGATAAAAAGTATAATCCTCACTCACGCCCATGGTATATAGCTGCCGTTCATGCAACAAAGCCAATTGTGACAGAACCATATCTCTTTACAAATATACAAGAGACAGGAACAACTTATGCAGTACAACTCAAACAAAAAGGCTTTGTCTTTGCAATTGACTTTACCGTAAAGCGATTAAATAAACTACTGAGTCTACAAACATATGAAAATAATTCTGAAATCTTTTTATTTAACAAAAATGGAAATAAGATTGCATCATCATTAACGCCTTTGAGTGTTGCAGTAGAAAAAGGCCTTAATAGTCAACCAGAGTTAATAAAATATACAGAAGAAGAGAATAGATACATACATAATTTAGCACCTTTAATCATATCTAATGAGAAAGACTGGGTTCCTTTTGACTTTAATTTGGCAGGTATACCTATGGGTTACTCAGTTGGTTTAATCAAGCTTATAGCACAAAAAAGTGCTCTTAAAATACAGTTTGTTAATGGTCATGCATGGAATCAAATAATGGAGCTATTTAAAAATAGAGATATTGATATAGTCCAGTCCATATATAAAACACCACAAAGAGAGAAAATCGGGACATTTACAGAGCCCATATATAGTTTTAAAAACTATTTTATTATGCAAAAGAGTGCTAAAAGAATCTCATCCATTAAAGACTTAAACTCTAAAAAAATTGCCGTCATTCAAGGTTGGGCAATTGAAAAGTTTTTAACAGCTAAGTATCCAGAACTTAAGTTAGTAATGTTTGAAGACTTAACAACAAGTATATTAGCTTTATCTCAAGGAAAAGTCGATGCAATGATTGAGACGAAGGAAACATATAACTATCTCTGTCAACAGTTGTATATAGACAACCTTGAAACAACAGGCTGGTTTAAAGAATTTGACAACAATAAGCCTCAGTCTATCTATATGATGCTACAAAATAATAATCCACTTTTATTATCGATTATAAATAAAACACTTAAAAGCATTACTAATGAAGAGAAAAAACAACTTTCAAAAAAATGGTTTTCAACTAATACAAAAAACATGCACTCCCAAATGATTGATCCAGTGTTAATGGATTCCCTACTTAAAAATAATCAAAAAATAATCTCATATGATTATGAAGGTGAAAAATATCTTTCAATGTTTGTAAAGATTGGTAATAATATTTATTTAGGAATAAAATTAGAAAGTGATATATTATTTGAGCCATATTATGCAAGTATGAAATATTCACTAATTATTTCAATTATATTACTCTTACTTGCAATACCTAGTATCTTTTTAGCTACAAATATTATAGTAAAACCTATTAAAGCCCTTATTGAAGAGAATGATGATGTTAAACACCGTAGATTTGATATGGTAAAAAAAATAGATACCAATATTGTAGAGTTTATCGAACTCTCAGAATCTCTTGTATCTATGTCGCAAAGTATTCATGACTATCAAGAATCACAAGAGGCATTACTTAACTCTATTATAAAACTTATAGCAGAAGCAGTTGATGCAAAATCTCCTTATACCGGTGGACACTGTAAGCGTGTACCTGAGATTGCACAGATGCTAGTAGCAAAAGCAAGTGAATCCAAAGAGGGAGTTTTCAAAAATTTTACACTTGAAAGTGAAGATGATTTACGAGAATTTGAAATTGGATCTTGGTTACATGACTGTGGTAAAGTAACTACACCAGAGTACGTAGTAGATAAATCTACAAAACTTGAAACAATAAATGATAGGATTCATGAAATTCGTACACGTTTTGAGGTTTTATGGCGTGATGCACAAATAGAGTATCTTCAAGCGAAACTAGAGAATAAAGATGATAAAGATGCACTTGAGACTTTACATGCAACTCAAGCACAGCTATTAGAAGATTTTGAATTTGTTGCAAGTGCTAATGTTGGTGGTGAATATATGAGTCCAGATAAACAAGATCGAATTCGTAGTATTGCCAAGAAAGAGTGGCTACGACACTTCGATGACTCACTAGGACTTGGTGAAGTGGAAATTTTAAGATACGACAAAAAAAATGCAGCGAATCTTCCTGCAACTGAACAACTTCTTAGTGATAAAAAACAACATATTATTAAAAGAGAAAATTTCGACTATGATTCATATCAAAAAGATGGTTTTAAAGAGGAAGTTCCTGAGCACCTTTATAACTACGGAGAAGTATATAATCTCTGTATAGCCAAAGGAACATTAAGCCCTGAAGAACGTTTTAAAATAAATGAGCATGTTATTATGACCATAAAAATGCTAGAAAAAATCCCTTTTCCTGAGCAAATGACAAAAATTCCAGAGTATGCAGGTACACATCATGAAACATTAATAGGGACAGGATATCCTAGAAAACTTCTAGCAGACGAACTTTCTATTCCTGCTCGCATAATGGCTATAGCAGATGTATTTGAAGCTCTTACTGCTTCAGATAGACCTTACAAACAAGCTAAGACACTATCACAATCAGTAAAGATACTTTCATTTATGGTAAAAGACAAACATCTTGATGAAGACATATTTAAACTATTTTTGAAGAATGATTTACATAACATATATGCAAAACGATACTTAAAACCGGAACAAATAGACAGTGTAGACATAGAGGAATACCTCTAATTACTAGTAGCTTTATTCTATAGTAGTTAGTTTTTCTAAGAGTGTTGTCTGTTTTTTCAGTTCTTCTAACTTCTGTTTTTGCACAGAAAAGGCATCAAGAACTAAGATAAATAGAAGAGAAACAATTATGTAAAGAGTAGTAAAGAAGATTGAGTAAATAAGTCCAAAAGAGATAGAGAGTTTAAAAATGAGGTAAGCACCTATGAGCACTATAGCCCATGATGCTCCTTGCAAAAAGCTTATGACTTTAGCATATATATCTTTTTGCATAAGAGAAGAGAGCCTAGTGCTCTTCTACTGCAACTGCACCACCAAGGTAAACATACGTAAGCATCATAAAGATGAATGCTTGTAAGAATGCCATGAAAGTTAAAAGTGCAAATGGTACCATTGGCATGATCCATGGAGCAAGCATAAGGATTACCATTAAGAACATATCATCACCTTTTACATTTCCAAAAAGACGGAAAGAAAGAGATACTAAACGAGAGAAGTGAGAAACGATTTCTATTGGGAACATTAACCAGTATAACCACCAAACTGGACCTAAAAAGTGCTTGAAATACTTTACAACACCTTGACGACGAATACCTTCAAAGTTGTAGTAAACAAATACAACAAGAGCTAAAGTTAAAGGCATTTCTAAAAAGGCAGTTGGTGCTTCAAAACCTGGAATTACTCCGATTAAGTTAGCGATACCAACAAAAAGACCAATAGTAGCAACTAATGGAAGGTAACGACGAGCAGGCTCTTCACCCATAACATCAGCACCCATCTTTAAAACACCACCAATGTATGCTTCCATAACATTTTGTGTGCCTGTTGGAACAATTTGCTTATTTGACATAGCAACTTTAACTAATAGTAATGCGATAGCCGCAGATAAAAGCATATGAACTGTATAGATTACTGTTTTATATGTTTCTGGGTCTGAATGATGTGATAATCCGAATATAGCGGATGTAAATGTAAACAATTCTGGCATAGAAAAGCTCCCTGTCTAAAATAAATTACGAGATTATAGTCAAAGTTGTATTAAAACATTCTAAGTCTTGCTATAATTGTGTAAAATCGTAAGAAATATAGGAGAAAATCTAATGAATATTTTACAAAAATTAACATACCTCAGTTTAAGTACCTCTCTACTACTTGCCGGACCTATGGGAAAGAAAGATCCAGAGTTAGAGTCTGTTATACAAACAGGAAAACAGAGTTCAAAAATACTTTTAAAAACTTTGGGCAAAAATATGAAACAGCATATGAAAAGTGGTGGACCTATGCAAGCTCTTGATTTTTGTTCAAACGAAGCATATAGCATTACACAAGATGTCAATGAAAAGCTTGCAAAAGGTGTAGAAGTTAAAAGAATCAGCAGTAAATATAGAAATCCGGCAAACAGACCTACTACAAGTGAGCTTGATGTTTTAAGCTCATTAGAAGATATGAAAGCACAAAATATAGTTCTTCCAAAGTTTTTAGTGCAGAGAGTTGACTCTCAAACATATAAGTTTTATAAACCTTTAGTTATTAAGAAGCAAGTATGTTTAAAGTGTCATGGAAATATTGAGAATGCTGACCTCAAAAAAGAGATAGCTTCACGTTATCCTACAGATAAAGCGACTGAGTATAAAATGAATGATTTACGCGGGGCAGTAGTTGTTACTATAAAAAAATAGCACTTATTATATAGATAGAGGTTTGCTACTTAGCAAACTCTATCGCTCGACTCTCTCGAATCACATTGACCTTGATTTCACCAGGGTACTGAACTCTCTCTTCTATCTCTTTAGCAATCTCTCTTGCCATTAAAATAGACTCATCATCATTCACAAGGGTTGCGTTTACGATAACTCTTACTTCTCGACCTGCGTTTATAGCATAAGCCTGTTTTACACCACTATGAGCTGATGCTATCTCTTCTATTTCAGTAACTCTTTTTAAGAATGACTCTAGAACTTCACGACGAGCTCCAGGTCGAGCAGCAGAGAGTGCATCTGCAGCACATACAGCACCACACTCAATGGTATTTATCTCTTGCTGTCCATGATGTGCAAAGATTGCATTTATAACAACTTCATCTTCATTATAACGACGACATACTTCCGCCCCTAGGTCAACATGATTTCCATCATGATCATGTGTGAGTGCTTTACCAATGTCATGCAGCAGCCCTGCCCGTTTTGCAAGCTGTACATCTCCACCCATTTCACCGGCCATTATTCCAGCAAGATGTGCTACTTCAAGTGTATGAGCAAGTGCATTTTGACCATAACTAGCACGGTAACGAAGGCGCCCGATAAGACGCATAAGGTCAGGATGCATTACACCTACATTTAACTCGGCAACTAACTCTTCACCCTCGCTTTGTATCTTTCCTTCAAACTCATTTGAGACTTTGTTAAATATCTCTTCAATTCGAGCAGGTTGAATGCGCCCATCTTCTATAAGAAGTTGCAGTGTTTTTGTAGCAATTGCTCGTCTATAAAGGTTAAAACTGCTTACAAGTATTGCGTTTGGTGTATCATCTATGATAATATCTACACCAAGTAAAGTCTCCAATGCCTTAATATTTCGTCCCTCTTTACCAATAATACGACCTTTAAGATCATCATTATCAAGGTGCACAAGGTTTGTTAATCGCTCACTTGCAAACTCTCCAGCAAAACGACTCGTAGCTTGAGAGAGTATGAAGTTAGCTTTTCTCTCACCCTCTTTTCTTGCCTCGTTTTCATATTTACGAACTATATGAGCTATGTCACCACGAGCTTTATACTCTACCTTTTTCAGTAGTGCAGCTTTGGCCTCATCTTTCGTCATTCCTGCACTATGTTCTATTACATGGAGTGCTTCATCTATTTTCTTTTCATATTTCTCTTGCAGTGAAGTAAGAGATTTCTCATTTCTTTGTAAATTAACTTGTTGTGCTTTAATACTACTTGTTTCACGAAGTAGTGATTCTTCTTCTCTCTTTCTATATCTTGTAAAGTCCTGCTCTTTTTGAAGAATACTCTCTTCTCGTTGACTCATATCTTTTTTTGCTCTGAGCTTTGCATCTTCATAGCTTTTTTGAGCTTCGTTTTGTGTTTCTAGAGCTTTTAGTCGTGCACGTTCAAGAAGTGTTTGTGCCTCGTTTTCCATTACATTGGCTTTTGCTTTTGCCTGCTGTGTATAGACTTCAAAATTTGCACTTGTTAATTTTTTTGAAATGAGAAACCCTACAACACCACTTACAATGGCTGTTGCGCCACCTAGTAGTATCTCGTTTAACATTTTATATTTCCTATATTTTCATTCTTATTTATTTTGACTTTAACATTTTTGTTGGTGTCAAAAGTATATCTGCTGCGACATCATAACTATCGCAAATCAACTCTTTTGTGTAACAATATTCTAGTTGTGTAAAAATTATATATGGTCTCTTTTTTAATTTTTCAAAGAAACGATCATACATCCCTTTTCCAAAACCTATTCTTTGTAAGTTGCCATCAACTCCGACTGCCGGAACGACTGCAATATCTATATTTCTTATATCTAAATGTGAATTACCAGCCTCAAAAATTCCAAATTTCTTCCTTTTAAGCGGTAATCTAAATGGTACCATCTTAAAACTTTGTTCAAACATAAATGGAATATATATATCATTAGTTTTTCTTAACTTATGTAGTGTCTTTAAAATATTTGCTTCCATTTTCAGTGGGTAGTAAAAAAGAATCTTCTCTCTTTTCTTACTTTTTAAAAGTTTTTGTAGTTCTTTGTTCAGAAGATATTCTCTATATATTCTATTAAACTTATGTGTATTTTTTAGTTTATTGAGTGATATTTCGCGCATTGTGTTTTTTGTTAGAGTCATATTTAATCTTTAGTTGCTATAATTTGCTCTATATTTTACACAAATAAAACAAAAATAATATAAAAGGTTTCAAAACTTATGTCTAAAATCTCTCTTTTATCAACTCTCATAGCGTTTAGCTTACTTTTCACAGCCTGTTCACAAGAAGAAAAACAACAAGAAGATGCAAATGCAATGCTCTCAACAAACGAGTTTATCCTTACGTCTTTAAACAAAACGCAACTTGCAGTTACAAGAGTACCCTCGGGTTTTAAAGTAAAAGGGAGTGAAGGAAAGGTAATTATTTTAGATATCTTTGCAACTTGGTGTCCTCCTTGTCAAGCAGAAGCTTCTCACCTTTCATCACTACAGAAGAAGTATAAAGACTCTTTAGTAGTTATTGGTATAACAGTAGAAGAGAACATTGAAAATGCAAAACTAGAAGCTTTTCGCACTGAGCATGATGCAGGATATATACTAGTTAACTCAAATGAAAATGGCCGTCTCATTGACGCAGTAGCTCAAAAACTTAATGTTGGAAGAAACTTCGGTATACCTCTTATGGCTATGTACAAAGATGGTGTACTTATAAACCACTATCAAGGTGCTGTTGAAGAAGAGTTCATTGAAAGTGACATTAAGAAAGCCTTAGGTCTGTAGATGTTTGGTTTTATAAAAAAGTCTCTTAGTAGGACTGTTGCAGCTATTAAAACTGTCGCACCAAAAAAGAAAGTCACTTTCACCAAAGACGAACTCGAAGATATTTTACTCGAAGCAGATGTAGAGTATGCTCTAGTTGAGATCATTATAAATGAGCTTTACCAAAGTAAAATCACTCGTGAAATGCTCCGCTCAAAATTGCTTGCTACGCTCTCTTATACTTCTTATAAGGAACCAGAATTTACTGCTCCTTTTGTAGAACTCATAGTAGGTGTAAATGGTGCTGGGAAAACGACAACCATTTCCAAACTTGCATACAAATACAAGCAGGAGGGAAAAAAAGTTATTTTAGGTGCAGGAGATACTTTTCGTGCAGCAGCTATTGAGCAGCTTACACTCTGGTCTAAAAGACTTGACATTCCTATAGTCGCTTCGAAACAGGGACACGATAGTTCTGCCGTTGCTTACGACACTATAGACTCAGCAAAATCAAAAGGCTTTGACAATGTCATCATAGACACTGCCGGACGTCTTCATACTCAAACAAATCTTGCGAATGAACTTATAAAAATCAACCGTATATGTGACAAGTCTCATGCAGGTTCACCACACCGTACTGTTTTAGTAATAGACGGAACACAGGGTAACTCAGCCATCGCTCAAGCAAAAGCTTTTAATGAGATGATAGGTATAGATGGAATCATCATCACTAAGCTTGATGGAACAGCGAAGGGTGGGAGTATCTTCTCTATTGCTTATGCTCTAAAACTTCCTATTATCTATGTAGGAGTAGGTGAACAACCAGAAGATTTAGTCAGCTTTGACAAGTACGAGTTTGTTGATGGACTTTTAGATGCTCTTTTTGTAGAAGAACCTTCAGAATAAAACTTTTTTAATCCTCTTCAGAGAAAAATATGGCAATATGCCATATTTTTCTCTCTCTTTATAAAACTACTGTAAAATTATTTTTGTTAGTTGGCGATTTCAAGTGAAAGTTCATTGTGAGGTGGAAGGTGGGACAGGGTCAGCCTTTAGTCTAAAGGATATAGCAATGAACCCGATCATTGTAATTGTTATAATTTTAGTTCTCTTAGAATTAAGATTATACTAAAAGCTTTTGGGGAGTTGTAGCTCCTCATTTGTCCCAACTAACAAAATTATAACATATATTAAAAAATAAACAAAAAAGAAAACATTATGGCTAAGAAAAAAATACTATTTGAGTGTCAACATTGTGGATTAACAACTCCTAAATGGATGGGAAAGTGTACTAACTGTGGGGCTTGGGATAGTTTCGTAGAACTTAATGAACATCAACAAGAAGTAGTTAAACAGACAAAATCTACTACAAGTAAATCTACAAAAGCGATAAGCATAAACGATATTGTCGAAGAAGAGATATATAGATACTCTTCTCTTGACCCAGAACTAGACTCAGTTCTTGGTGGAGGAGTAGTTCCTGGAAGTCTTACTCTTATAGGGGGAAGTCCTGGAGTTGGAAAGTCTACTTTACTTCTTAAAGTCGGCTCAAACATAGCAAGTAGTGGTAAAAATGTTCTCTATGTCACAGGAGAAGAGTCAGCCGGACAGATAAAACTCCGTGCAAACCGTCTCAAGTCAAACCAAGATACTCTTTACCTTTTAAGTGAAATCAGACTCGAACAGATTTTAGTAGAGTTAGAACACAGGGCATATGAGTTTATTATTATAGATTCTATTCAAACCATATACTCTGAGGCTATTACATCAGCACCAGGGAGTGTAACGCAGGTGAGACAAATCACTTTTGAGTTAATGCGTATAGCAAAAGAGAAAGATATTGCTATATTTATCATTGGGCATATTACCAAAGAGGGTTCCATTGCAGGGCCTCGTGTACTAGAGCATATGGTAGATACTGTACTTTACTTTGAAGGAGACTCTTCTCAAGAGTTAAGAATACTACGTGGTTTTAAAAACCGTTTTGGTCCTACAAGTGAAATAGGTGTTTTTGAGATGCGCTCAGAGGGACTCGTAAGTGCTACAGATGTTGCCTCGCGTTTTTTCAACCGTGATTCACAGCAAAGTGGCTCTGCCCTTACAGTTATAATGGAGGGAAGTCGTCCTATTATTTTAGAGGTGCAAGCTCTAGTTTCAGAGTCTCATGGCCCAAACTCAAAACGCCAAGCAACAGGCTTTGACAACAACCGACTAAATATGCTCCTAGCACTACTTGAACGCAAGCTAGAAATTCCTCTTTCCGGATACGATGTTTTTATAAATATCACTGGAGGTATTAAGATTACAGAAACTGCTGCCGATTTAGCCATACTTGCTGCAATTATTAGTAGTTTTCGTGATCGTGCGATTTCAAAAGAGACTATTTTTATTGGAGAGGTTTCTCTTGTAGGTGATGTTCGTGAAGTCTATGCTTTAGATGTAAGACTAAAGGAGGCTCATATGCAAAACATAACAAAAGCACTTGTTGCTAAAAAACCTCTAGAGAAGTCAAAAGTCAAGACTTTTATAGTAGATGAAGTAACAAAACTTTTAGAATGGTATTAAAGTTTATAATAAAAAGCTATTTTTCTAAATAAAAATAGTATAATTGCACAATTAAAAATAGAGGGTAGATTATGATTGATGCTGAAGTTAGAAGTGAAGAGAGATTTTCAAGATTAGCACTTGCTTATGAGACTAAAGAAGAGAAAGATTGTGTCTGTAGCTGTGTAGAAAAAATCACAGCAAAATACAAGCTCACACCTGCCGAAACTTACACAACAAAGGTTTCAAACGGTAAAGAAGTTTTAGTTATAGAGTTTCATGATGACTGTAATCGTGAGACTGGTGATGTATTTGAAGAGATAATAAAGTCTTTAGATATAAAAATTTGTAATTAATCTAAAATATTCGATATACTAACAAACGATAAAATTTAAGGAAAAGTTATGGCTGAAGAAGAAAAAACAACAGAAGAAGAGTCCGCACCACAGGAAAAGAAAGGAAGTAATATGCTGATGATTATCATCATCGTTGTACTTTTTTTAATCATTATTATAGGTGGGGTAGTTGCATTTTTACTTATGGGTGATGATGAAGAGCCTATGAAAAATAATCAACAGACTCAAGAGAGAAGTGCTCCTAAGAAAAATATGTCTAGTGGATCATCTGCGAAGTATGACAACTCTAGACAACTAAGTGATATTGGTATACTTTATCCTTTAGATACATTTACAGTAAACTTAAAAAGTGATTCTGGTCGTCGTTACCTCAAAGTAACTTTAAGTCTTGAGCTTGAAGGTGAAGAACTAAGTTTAGAACTTGATGCTAAGTCTCCAGTGCTTCGTGATAAAATTATTAGAATTTTAACATCAAAAACATTAGAAGAGATATCTTCTAAAAAAGGGAAACAGAAAGTTTCTCAACAGATTATGGATACACTTAATGCTATGATTAGTGACGGAACTGTTCGTGGTATTTACTTTACAGAATTTGTTATTCAGTAGTACTTTCTTCTTATGCTCGGTATAGACCTCATAAAGACTTCTCGTATGGAGCGTTTAATAGAACGCTTCAAAGAGAAGGGACTCCTTAAATTTCTTTCACCTAAAGAGATTAAACTCATTAAAAGTCATAAAACAGCTGCAGGATTTTGGGCTATAAAAGAAGCATTTTCAAAAGCGATAGGAACAGGTATAGGAAAAGAGTGTTCTTTTCATGATATGAAAATTTATAAGACACCTAAAGGTGCCCCAAAACTTGCTCTCTCAAAAAAGCTTGTAGAGCAGTTTAAGATAGACGAAGTAAGTATTTCTATCACTCATGATGGCGAATATGCCATAGGTATTGTAGCAGTAACTACTTTAGCCACCACCAACAAAATCAAGCAGTTCTAACTTATCGCCATCATTTAATCTATGAGTATTCCATTGGTCTTGTTTTACGATATCCATATTTACAGCAGCTGCCATAACCTTACCATCTAAAGAAAGTTCTTTGAGTAACTCATCTACAGTTAGTCCATCTTTAAACTCTTTTGCTTGGCCATTTACAATTATATTCATATTTATCTCTTTATTATTAATATTTTCACACTTTAGTGTTACATTTTTATGATTATATCAATTTTTCTTGAATTTTTCTGTAGTTATTTTAGAATAAAAGATATACTTATATTAATAAAAATAATACAAAAGTGACTATATGATCAATTCTAAAGAACTCTTACAATATACAAAAGAACTCAGCCTCCTTTTTGCTGAAGACCATACAGAACTTAGAGAAAATACAACTGAGATTTTAAAAAACTTTTTTAAAACAGTTGATAGTGTAGAGAACGGTGAAGAGGCACTCAAACTGTATAAAGAGAAGTTTCAAAAGAACGAGACATATGATTTAGTTCTCACTGATATACAGATGCCAAAGATGGATGGTGTAGAACTTACACAAAAAGTTTATGAGATCAACTCTTCACAAACTGTAGTAGTTCTTTCTGCTCATGACGAGTCAGACTATTTACTACCACTTATAAATCTTGGTATTGAGCAGTTTATAAAAAAACCTATTGATTACCAAGAGTTACTTCGTGTACTTTTAAACATCGCTAAAAAAGCGAGTCTACCCTCATCTAATGAAATGCAAAATGAGATCTTTTTTAGTGCAGATTTCATTTTTAATAAAGAGACAAAAATTCTTTTACAAAACGCAGAGAGTGTTTACTTAACAAAATATGAAATTTTATTTTTGGAGCAGTTAACTTCGCAGCTTGGAAAAATATACTCAAATGAGGACATAGTTGCTCATTTCAATGAACTAAATGAAAACATAGATCCTCAAAACATCAGAAAACTTGTTTCTAAACTAAGAAAAAAACTTCCTCAAGAGTCTCTAGAGAGTATTTACGGTGTCGGCTATAGAATTATTCCATTTTATAACTAAGCCTCTTACAGCTTAGATATATAGTCCGCTACAGCCTTTACCTCTTCAGCACTTAAGTTTGAGACTTGAGGCTTCATTACACCTTTCATACTATTTCCATATGTTCCATCTTTATAGCCATTAATTGCAGTAGTAATCTTTTGGCTATTCCAACCTTGAATAATAGCTGATTTATTGAGTGCTTTTTTCTCAGCATTCATACCATGACAACTAGCACATTTTTTGAAAACTTTTGCCCCATCTACACTTGCTACTACTGGAGTCACTTCTTTTTCAAGAACCTTTTTCTTAACCACTTCTTTTTTTACTACTTTAGTTTTTTCTAGCTTTTTTGGTGTCTCTTTCTTTTTAACAACAGTTTTTACTATTGATTTTTTTTCTTCGACTGGAGCTGCTTTAGCTTCTACTACTACCTCTTTTTTAACAAGTTCTTCTTTTTTCTCTGTCCCACTGTTATCGCTACATCCTATTAAAAGAAGGGCAACAACTGCTGATAATACTATTTTCATTTTTATCCTTTTGTTTAATTATACAATAGTTTGTATCTCTCTTGTGTAAATTTAAAACTAAAAATATACTTCATACTTAAAACTGTAAGATAAAGGAATAAGAGAGGCATTATAATTGTCTCAAAAATAAATATTGTAATAAGCCTAATAATATTATTTGAAGCTACATCCATCGACCCTTGCATCGACTCTAACTTCGATGAGATATTAAGGTTGTCTATTACTTGATCATACTTTGAACTAAGACCACTAAAAAACCCACTCTCTTTTTGTTTCTCAGCTAATATCTTGTTTGTAGTATGCACCTCTTCTAACTCGACTCTTGTCTTTTCTACTAGCTTACTAGAGTCTAAGTACTCCTTTTGTAAAACTGTAGTGTGCACTAATGCTGTTGTATATACAAAAGCTAAAGCACTAAAACGCAGGACGAGAAGTAACATGAAAAGTTTTAAGCCTAACTGGAGGGCGAACTCGTTACTCCATTTTTTCACCCATAAAAGAGTGAGTGAGCTTAAAACTACAAAACCTAAAACCACTTGTATAAAAAGTGTGCCTGATAGCTCAAGTATGATTTTTTGAATGCCTAGTGAAACAGTTGAAGCGAGCATCACCCATGAAAATCTCTCAACCATATCATTTAAAGGGTCAAGTATCTCTCCTATACTAAAGGTTAACCCCACTCCTATAGGTGTAAAACTAAGTTCAGTCCCTTGAATGAGAGATATAACCATGTTTAACCCCTTTGCGAGACCAAATGATGCTAAAGCACGAGAAAGTGCCTCACTTTGAAGTTCTTGAGCACTTTCACTCATACTCAGACCTAAACTCAAAAGTAAAACTACTATCATAAAAAATGTAATAAATATTCTCATTTTTTCTCCTCTCAACATAGATAAATCTTTTTTAGCTATAATTGCGCATGAAATTTGAACCATATCCATTTGAAAAACTAAACAATTTACTTCAAAACATTATACCAAACAAAAACTATGCTGCTTCGGTTTTAACTATTGGTGAGCCTCAGTTTGAGACTCCTGCGTTTATACAAGAGTCTCTTGCAGAAAACGCACCACTACTAAAAAAGTATCCAAAAACTGGTGGTGAAGTAGTTCTTCGTGAAGCTATGAGAGGTTTTGTTACACGTCGTTTTAACACGATACTTACAGATGCGGAGATCATTCCTACTTTTGGTACTCGTGAAGTTCTTTTTAACTTCCCTCAGTTTCTTCTTTTTAACAAAGAGAACCCTGTAATGGCATATACGAATCCTTTTTATCAGATTTATGAAGGTGCAGCTATTGCTACTCGCTCAAAAGTTATACACCTAAATCTAAACGCAGCAAACAACTTCAAGCCAGAGATAAATGAAGCTGATCTTGCTACTTGTGACCTAGTTATACTTAACTTTCCAAACAACCCGACAACATCTTCTCTTAGTTTAGAAGAGTTAAGCGAGTGGGTAGAGCTAGCCCTTAAACATAACTTCGTTTTACTTAATGATGAGTGCTATAGTGAAATCTATACAGATGAGCCTATACCTTCACTGCTACAAGCAGCAACTCATGTTGGAAACACAGCCTTTAAAAATATTTTAGTTATTAACTCTATCTCTAAACGCTCCTCTGCACCAGGACTACGTTCTGGTTTTATTGCAGGTGACAAAGAGATACTTAAAGAGTATATGAAGTACCGTACATATGTGGGATGTGCAAGCCCTCTTCCACTCCAAAGTGCAGCAGCGGCAGCGTGGGAAGATGAGGCTCATGTAGAAGTTTCTAGAGAGATATATAAAGAGAACTTCAAAATTGCTCAAGAGATTTTAGGCACAGAGATTCCTAGTGCTACCTTTTACTTATGGATAAAAGTAGAAGATGCTCTTGACTTTACAGTAAAACTTTATGAGCAGTACAATGTAAAAGTACTTCCAGGTGAGTATTTAGCAAGAGAAGATGCTCAGGGTGAAAACCCCGGAGTTGATTACATTCGTATAGCACTCGTAGAGAGTGCAGACAAAACAAGAAGTGCATTAAATAGAATTAAGGAGTGTTTAAGTGAGTAAAGCAGAAGATTTAAAAGCAAAAGTATTAGAGGCTCAAAGCAAGAGTGATATCGCAGCCCTTTATGTACTAGAGTCAGAGGCTCATGAAGTGTTCGATGAAGAGACTATACAAGGCTACTATGCAAACATCTTAGACTTAGCCCTAGAAAAACTCACAGATACTTTAGAGTCTCATAGAAAAATGGATCTCTCTGAAGTTCAAGACTTTGCAACGACTCGTGCACTCTATGAGTATGCGATGGAGCACTACTCAGCAGGACAAATTAAAGATGCAGCAGCACTTTTTGAAGTTCTAAGCGGTATGACAAATGATGATAAATTCGCTTGGTCACTTAAACTCCACTGGTTAGCAGCTGCAGAAAATATTAATTTGGACGATTTTATGTCAAAGATGGCTGACATTGAAACAACTCAGGCTAATGCTACTTTCTATATTTCAGGCTTCACAAAAGAGGCACAAATATTGCTAGATAATGCTCAACAAGGGGCTTAAACTATGAAAATACATTTTATTGGAATCGGTGGTATAGGAATTTCTGGACTTGCACAGTACATGCACTATAAAGGGCACACTGTAAGTGGCTCAGATATAAAAGATAGTCTTATAACCAAAAAACTCCGTAAAATGGGTATTTCAGTCAGTGTTCCTCACTCGTCTGATGCTATTATAGACCAAGATTTAGTAGTTCATTCTGCTATTATTCGCCCTGACAATCCAGAAGTAGTTGCCGCTAAAGCTAAAGGCATAGAAGTCCTAGCTCGCCGTGAAGCACTACTTACAATCCTTGATGATAGAAAAGTCTATTCTGTTGCAGGGGCTCATGGTAAAAGTACTACAACTGCAATTTTAACAGCTATTATGAATGGTTCTTCTATCATCGGTGCTGAGTCAAAAGCTTTTGGTTCAAATGTTCGTTATGATGCATCAACTGATGTTATGCTTTTTGAAGCAGACGAGTCTGATGGGAGTTTTATAAACTCTAACCCTCACTGTGCCATAGTTATAAACGCAGAGCCTGAGCACATGGAGTACTACGACTACAACTACGATAGATTTTATGACTCGTACAAAACTTTTATAAACTCTGCAGCATGTAAAGTACTCAATGCTGAGGATCCTTTTCTTTCAACTTTAGTCGACTCTGTAGATGCACACTGGCTCTACCCATCAACTGACATTAAAAACATAGAGTATGTACTTATAAACAATGAACCCCATACACGATTTGTATTTCGTAACCTAGGAAGCTTTGATGTTTGGGGCTTTGGTAAACACATTGCTCTTGATGCAGCTTTAGCAATTTTAGCAGCTAATGAGTCTATGGACATAGAAGAGATTCGTAAAAATCTGCTTAATTTTAAGGGTATCAAAAAACGTTTTGATATCGTTGGAGCAGAAGATGATGCTGTAATCATCGATGATTATGGTCATCATCCAACTGAGATCAAAGCTACATTTGAGTCGGTAAAAGAGTATGCTAGACTCAAAGGTTTTGAAAAAATTACTGCTATTTGGCAACCACATAAGTACTCTCGTACTATAGATAACTTAGAAGAGTTTACTAAATGTTTTGATGGTGCAGATGAACTTATAATCCTCCCTGTATGGGCAGCAAGTGAAGCTTACAAAGACATAGATTTTAAAAATGAGTTTAAAGCATATAACCTTACTATGGCTGACACTATCACACGTGCAAACAACCATATCACAGTAGTAAAAGATGCACAGAATCTACAGAGACTAGATAAAGGTCTCATTATCGGTTTTGGTGCTGGAGATATAACATATCAAATAAGAGGAACTGCATAGTGGCTTATATTGCAGGACTTGTAATAGCAGGACTTTTCTTCCTTGCACTACACTACTTTACAGAGGTAACAAAAAACCAAAAAACGACTATAACAGTAGTAGTTTTTGTTCTAATAGTTGCCGCTATACTCTTTAACACATATAGTTCAAACCAGAGAGAGCAGATGTTAAACGCAGTGCTTAAGTACAAGCAGGGCAAAACTATAAAGTGTAATGAGAGAGATGTAAACAGCACAAATTACACACTAAGTATAGGAACTTATACTTTTATAGGTAAAAAAGATACAACAAACTACGCAGAGATGATCTCAGCATCTACTTGCGAATAAAATAAAGGAAACTACTTGCAAACAAACAATGAAATGAATAACAACTATGTAGAAGAAGATGAAATAGACTTACGAGAACTTTTTAAGACTATATGGGATTCAAAGGCACTTATTGTCTCCATAACTTTAGTCATTACACTTTTAGCTGGAATCTATGCATTTCTTAAAACACCTATTTACAAAGCCGAATCAAATATTCAAGTTGGTTTTATAGGTGAAAAACTTATAGACACTCCCGAAACAATTATTAAAAGTGCTAAACTCGTTTTTAATGTTGACAGTCAAATAAATGACCAAAAAGAGTTTATATCTGAAGTAACAGCTATTTCAAAAACGAAAAGTTTAGATAACTTTATAAAGATTGAGACAGAAGGTACTTCACAAGAGAATGCAGTAGCTAAAAATAAAGAAGTAGTAAGCTATATTCAAAATAAATACAAGACTGTAATTCAACGATACATCCTAGACAACACTAACAGCATTAAGAATATAGAGAAAAAAATTCAAGATATAGATAATTTTGAAAAAACAAACTTAGAATTTCAAATTAATGTTATAAAAAAACAGACAATAAATAAAATTAACAACCAAATCAAATATTATAAAATATATTCAAAAACAATTAAAACTAAAATCAATTTTCTTCAAAAACAGTTAAAAAGCTATCAAAAAGAGATTACTAATATTTACAATAGTTCTAAACAGTCTAAGGATACCTCTTTTTTAACACTTACAGCTATTCAAAACCTTAGTTATCAGAACTTAATACTCAGTACACAAACAAAAATTGAAGATTTAAAACTTGAACTAGATGAGATTAATCTGAAAACTCTTCCTGATTTTGAAAGAAAAAAATCTAATTTATTTGACGATAACCTTAGAAAACTTCAGTATAAACTTGATGTTACCATCCCAAATAAAAAACAGAAACTACTTGAGACAATAGAACAACTAAAATTTAAAAGTTCTAATTTATATACACAAAACTCTAAAGTAGTAGGAAGATATATTAGTGAAGATATACCTAGTAAACCAAAGAAAAAACTTATTATAGTTGTTGCGTTTATAACAGGTTTTATACTCTCAATCTTTTTAGTATTTTTCCTGAGCTTTATACGCTCTATGAAAGAGGAAAACTAAAACAAACTTAATGTCTACATCTAAATCTTATAAAATAGACACTCTTATAAAACAGCTCGACTTAGTCGAGCATATAGAGCAATTTCTAAGCTTCTTCTCTCGTGACTCTTCCCTTTACATAGAGGGTGACCAAGAGCTTCA
>Ga0256826_1000858_pt1 | contig 18931 bp, 10 predicted proteins | sample CV79metaG_FD_185975 | JGI IMG/M metagenome (GOLD analysis project Ga0256826, IMG submission 185975) | Hydrothermal vent microbial communities from East Pacific Rise, Pacific Ocean - CV79 | ecosystem: Environmental > Aquatic > Marine > Hydrothermal vents | place: Pacific Ocean: East Pacific Rise...
AGATGAAGATAGATTTTTGTTAGATGTCTCTAAAATAAAACTACTGAAAGTCTAAGCTTTTAGTTACCCTCCCGAAAAAACTCACAGATCTCTACATCTAAAACCCTAGAGAGCTTGTATAGATGCTCCACATTAAACCGCTTCCCTTTACCAAGCTCCGCTTGAGAGATCAGCGTGGTAGAGGCATGCCCAATCTCTAAAGAGAGGGTAAGTTGACTCAACTTCTTAAGCTCTCGATACTTCTTCACATTTCGACCAATGGTAGTATGTAAAGCCTGCACTTCATCATTAAGTTCACGTAAATTAATTTGGCTTCCTATGGGAAGTTGATTTAAAAATATACTTACTCTAAACTTAACTCAAATTATTCTTATAGGATGTCAAAAGGAGTAACTATGACAAGAATAGATTCAACTATAGACAATTATGTAGATGTGGTGCAAGAGATGATAGAAAGTGGGGAGACTCTTTTGTTTGAAAGGGCTGATGGTAAAAAGTATGTTGTGTGTCGAGAGTGTACTAACAATAAGTATGCAACGATACAAGATTGTGAAGATGGAGAGATAGATAGCTTCCATATATTTGATAATCTTGAGGAGCTTTTACAGGATGTGATATGCTACAAAAATATAAGTCTGACAATCTGTGTTGCATAATACAAAAATAGCGCAATATTGGTATAATCATGCGAATAAAAAAGGCATAAATTATATGAGTAAGCTAACAGATAAAATTACTGCTGTCAAAGAACGTCTAAAAGAAGAATTTCTTGCTGATACTCGTCCTTGGATTGTGACGTTTTCTGGTGGTAAAGATTCTACTACTGTTTTACACCTTGTAATTGAAATGCTTCTTGAAATGAGAGACGCAGGAGTAAAGCAAACTAAACAGGTCTATATTGTATCTTCAGATACGGGTGTGGAAATGCCTCTAATTGAAGACTATGTTGGAAATAAACTTGACCAGATAGAAAAGTTTGCAAAAAAAGAAAAACTTAATATTTCAGTAAACCTTTTAAAACCTAACGTTACAGATAGTTTTTGGACACTTCTATTAGGTAAAGGTTACCCTTCGCCAAACCAAACATTTAGATGGTGTACGGATAGAATGAAAATACGTCCAGCTACAACCTTTTTAAAAACATTGTCTGATAATAACGAATCTATTTTAATGCTTTTAGGTGTTAGAAGTGACGAGTCAGTATCTCGTGCTGCATCTATTGAAAAACGCGAAGACAATCATCGTGGGTTTTCAATGCATCCAGACATTCCAAATGCTTTTGTTTACTCACCTATAAAGGATTGGACCAATGCTGAAGTATGGACTTTTCTAAGTGACAAGATTGCTCCTTGGGGTAAACATAATGATATGATGGCTTTATATGACAAAGGTTCAGGAGAGGGAGATTGTAATATTGCTCTTAATCCTGAGAGCCAGTCATGTGGTAAAACACGTTTTGGATGTTGGGTATGTACAGTTGTTTCTCAAGATAAGTCTATGGCAAACATGCTTAAAAATCCAGAAGATCAGTGGATGAAACCATTACATCAGTTTAGAAACGATTTAGAGAATTTTAGGCATGACCCAGAGAAACGTCAGCCTCGCCGTAGAAATGGACAAAAGTCTATAGGACCATTTACACTTCAAACACGAAAAGAGCTTCTAGAGAGTCTTTTATCTACAGAACAATGTCTTAAAAAAGAACTTGCTGGAAAAACACTGATTTCTGATGAAGAGATAGCTCAGCTTCAAGTAGAGTGGTTAAATGATGGTGATTTTTTTGAAAGTGTTATTAAGATTGCTAAGAAGTATGGTCGCATAGTTGATTATGAGTCAGTGAAAGCTTTCAATGAAGATGAACAAGACTATATTGAAAGCATCTGTAAAGAAAACAATATCAATAAAGAGTTAATTGATCATATCATGCAGTGTGAGCACTCTTATCGTCATCACAGTATTCGATCTAAGGCATTTGGTGAGTTTGAGACTATTATTGAAAGATTTGCGAAAGGACAACTAAATGAAATTTAAGTCCATCGTAATTGAAAACTTATTTTCGTATCATGGAAGTATTGCTTTTAATTTTCATAATGACAAGCAACCCATAACACTAATTATTGGTGAAAATGGATTTGGAAAAACTTCTTTTATCAACTCAATCAAACTAGCACTTCATGGTATCTCAAAAGATCTTCTTCAAATTGGTGCACAAAGTCTAACGAAGTCAGAGTTTGTTCTAGGAAGTAGTGACAAAAACTTTAGTGGTATGTTAAATCGTAATGCGAAACTTGCAGGTGTTAACAGTGCTAAAGTAACTGTAGAAATTGATGAAGGTGATCTATTTAAAATAGAGCGTGTCTTTACCTTTGATACTAAGGGCTATACTGAAACACTTACTCTTCTTGATGAAGATGGCTCTGCCTTTGCTCAAGACAGTGAAGCACAAGACATCATAAACTCTAAACTTTCTCCAACTATGGCAAAGTTCTTTTTCTTTGATGGTGAAAAAGTACAAACTATTGCTGACTTTTCACATGAAGAGTTTACAAAGATGCTTGAGGATGTCCTTGAACTAGATATTTATGATCAAATGATCAAAGATTCTGAGTCTATTATCCGTAAAATAACTAAAAATGAACTCAATGCTGATCTTCAAAAAGAGGTAGAAGAGAAGTATACAAAAATTCAAGAGTTGAAAGAAACTATAGAAACAACTAAAGAAGACCTCAAGTACGAACAAAAAACTGTTTTAAAAGAGTTAAACGCTTCTTTAAAACGTATTGAGAACAAATTAAATAAACTAAAGAGTAAGTTTACAGAGCCTATTGCTAAAGTTAAAGAAACAAGCCGTAATTTAGAAGATGAAAAGAAAAACCTTGTAGCGCTTTTAAAAGAAGCAACCTTAGTCCAGCTACCCCTTCTTCTAAATAAAAATTTAGCAAAAAAAGTGTCAAGAGATATAGATGAGAACTATAAAGGGAAGATACAGATAGATACAGACCTTTTAGCTCAAAAGAAGGCAGACCTTTTAGCACTACTTCCAAAAGATAGTAAGGCTATCTCTACTGCTTTTGATAAGGTATTTTCAGTAGCTAGTGAAAATCAGTCAGTCTCCTTTGCAGACCCTTATCGAATTGAGAAACAATTTGAATCCTTACCAGAAATTGAACTACCCGAACTCTTAAAGTCTTTATCAAAAAATAGGCTAAACCTAATCGAAACAAAAAAAGAGCTTCTTTCTCTTGAATCTCAAAAAGAAGATGAACTTAAAGATGCAGAATCTGATAGAGACATTGAAAAAGAGTTGTTCAAAAATATCGGTCATCAAGAAGCTGTCTGTGAAGCTTTAGAAGTGAAAACAATAGAACTCTCAGAAGAGCTTAAAGCTTTGGAAAGTGAATACGCAAAACTGACCATAGTAGAACATAAACAAGATCTTACACAAAAGAAGATAGATACACTTCATGCTGTGATTAATGTTGCAAAACAGATGAAAAGTAAAATCAAGAAAGACAAACGTTTTTCTTTAGAAAAAACTATTAATGAAAAATTTTCTAAGCTAAGAAAAAAGGGGTATGAAGCTGACAGTATCCGTTTAGATGAGAACTTTAACATTAACATCTATGACAAAGACAATAGAGCTATGGACATCCTCTCAAGCTCTTCAGGGCAAAAACAGATCATAGCTACAGCATTGATATGGGGTATATCAGAATACATCCCTGAAGAGATCCCTATGATCATTGATACACCATTAGGAAGACTTGATGAGAAAAACCAAACTCGCATCCTAAATGACTTCTATCCGAATGCTTCAAATCAGGTCATTATCTTGCCAACACCTAGTGAGTTAAGACATGAAGGCTTTAAAGAGCTTAAAAAGCATATAGAGCAAGTGTATGAGCTTTCTAATGCTGGTTCTGCTACAACGGTAGAAGAAGTATCTGTTGATACGCTAACGAATGCTAAACCACAACAACTAAGTCTGGAGTTAGTGTAATGAGAACAACAGAATATACAGAAGAGAACTTACCTCGTATTGCTAGGTACTTAGGATTTGAAAATGAACCCAAATGGTTAACTATTCGTTTTGCGCTCTCAGTTTCATTAGCTTTAGAAGAAAAGATATCCTGTGATGAAGATATAGACTTCTCAAATGGAAAAGTTTATGCTTGGGATGTAGTCACAGGTAAAGGAAAAAATGAACTTCAAGGAGATCAGGCAGACTATCATGATCTGATGGCTCTTATTATTGCTAATAGTGAAGATACTAAAATAACGGGTGATAAAGAACTTGAAAAGCTTCTAGAATGTCATTGCGAAAGAGGATTTAATATTTTGGCCTCTTCTTGGAAAGATAAAAGTGATGTGTTTGATTGGTTGGGGCAGGAGTTTAAAATCTAAATTGCTTTGCATTGTTATTTAAAGTAGTAATCCATTCCTCTGTCTCTTGTCTAGTGGCACCATTTTCTAAAGCAGCCTCATATAAATGAACAAACTCAGCTCTTAAGTTATTAGCAAATATTCCAGGGTCATCACTAGCAACAACAAGATATGGTGTTTCAGAAGCTTTGTTCTTATCAGGTACAGGGTGGAACCAGTTGAAAATATGATGTTCCTTATATTGTTCGTAAAAACTTATTCGTACATTACTTGATGGCATAGTTTCAATTGCGATCTCTTTTTTATTTAGAAGCCTAATTAGTTCTTGTTGCATAAAATAAATAGCGTCATCCCAGCTCTCATCTAGCTCAATAGATATTAACTTGTTATTAGCCTCATCATATTTAGCAGAATGATATTTCTCTAATTCTTTACGAGATTCTTCAATTAATTTATTTGATAAGTTAGTTTGGTTTAGAATTTTTTTAAAGTTGTATTCAACATCATTAAGTATATTTAATTCTTGGTGTGGTTCTTTAAATTTAAGTGCAATCAATGGATCTAAACTTCTCATATGATAAGCAAGTGATAATATAGAACCATGAGGTATATTATCTGTATAGGTTGTATTATATATTTCATTATAATACAACTCTATTTGAGACTTTACAACTTGTGAGACACTTAAGAACTTAGAGTCTTTTGATAAAAAAGAAGAAAATAAAATTAAATTATCAAGCCATTCCCCTTGTTTAATATTAAGTTTGTATCCTATTCTACTTCGCCATCTTGTTACTGAAAGACCAAGCGCTGTGGCGTGTCCAATTCTACTTTTAGGGGGCATATTTAAAAAAGTTATGGCTTCATAAACCATTCTAATACCAGATATTAGATGAACAAAGTCCTCACCAGCGTGATAAGTCATATATAAGTTTGTATTAGCATTTTGAATATTCTGAGGATCTAACTCAAAATTATAAAGTGTAGCCTCTGTATATTGCCTCTTTAAGTATCTAAATGCTGGAGCAAAGACTTCTGGAGATGCATGTAACTCATTTGCAGCAGCATCAATTCCCTTAATATATTGTCTGCATTCTGGATAGTTTTTAATTAATTCTAAAAAAGCATCAGCTTGTTTTTTCAATGCTTCTCTGAGGTAATAATGTTTGTTCGGAATTATACTTTCAATAGATTTTCTAGTTTCTTTTTTCTTAATAAAATGAGCAAGAATCACTAATTTAGGTTTATTACTTTTGTCTTTTATATATTTTTCATAATCTTCAATCATTTGAAATATTAGTTTTCTATTTTCTTTATATGTTTTTTTAGGGGCAAATCGTATTTCAAGATATTCTAATGGCTTTTTGTAAAGGGTTTCTAATTGTAAAAATCTTTTATAATATTTTCTTTCAATAGGCTCGCGGATTTCATTAAGGGTAATTTTTTGAAATTGGTCAAATCCATATTGATGTTGCTGTTGGATAATAAGTTGTTGAAAAAAAGATTGAGCTAAAATATAAAAATGAAGTAACTTTGCAACTATTTCAGATGGTTTATTATTAAGATATTCAAATATTTTAATATACATATAGGCTTCATTAACTAATTCGTTTTTGCAATTTGTTTTAGCTTCTAAAGGATGTGTTAAATAAGAATCAGGAAAATAAAACCTTGTCTGCTTTACAAAGTCACTAGAAAGATAGCTAGTCCATTCATATTCAGAAATTTTGTCTTTTGACGTATGAGTATAATTACTAAGAAAAATCAAGTACTCTCTAACATGTTTAGCTTTTTTTAATATAGTTAAGGAGGTGTCTTGATTGTAATTAATGTCATATTGTTGATACTGTTCATAAACCTCAGATGATTCTCTTGATTTTTGAAAATATGAAGTATATTGATATGGATCGCGTAAGGCATCCATCCAAACAAGAGAACTTTCAGTTGTTCCCATAAAATGCATGTGTAGTTCTGATGTTCCTTCATTTTGAAATAACTTGTCTATAAAAGTGTTGTAGCTTGTGGGTAAAGATGAATATTTAAAAATACTTTTCAGTATCGTTAAATATGAGTCGTATCCTTTATATTCTAAATAGATTGCGTAACTTAAAATAACTACAGGACTATTAATAGTTATAAGATTTTGCCAAAATTCAAACCTTTTAGTTTTAATATAAGGCTTGTTCCCATGAAACTCTATATAGAAAGTACTTAATTCTTTAAGGGATAGGAATAGCCCATTAAGAATAGAGTAGTCCTTTCTTAATAGCTTTGTAAACTTGTCTAGTTGGTTTTTATGAATATAGTCAGGTAAATCATATCGATACCTTCTATGTTCTAAAAATAGGATATCTATATACTTTTGCTTTGATATCCATTTTTGTGATATATAGCTATTTAAATAGTATTTTGAAGATAAAAATAATGCTGATGGTAACTCTTCAATATTTGATTGTTTAATTATCATTTAACACTAATTGCTATTTTTTCTAAAGTAATAAGTAGTGAACTCTTTTCAGATATTTGATATAAATCTTGACAAACATCTTGGGGTAGGTAATATTTCCATAATGGGAAGGCTAAGATACTTTTTGTGAAATTATAAAATTTTTCATTTTCATCGAGCTGGAAATCTTTAAACTTTTTATAATTACTTTTCAAAGAACTATACGAACTATTAACATTTTTCAAAGAGACTTCTTGGTTTAAATATAACATGGTTTCTATTATCCATGAGTTTAAAAATTGTGCTATGCATAATTGAATATAGTCACCAAATGAGTTTTTTAAAGAACCACGCCTAGTACTCTTTACAATGTTTTCTAAGGAATAGTAAAACCTCGTCCAAACCTTTGCCAAGATATGAATTGGTAAGGGACTACACTGACTTGAAGTTATGTCCGTAATCCATTCCTTAATATCATTAACTATCTCTTCTTCTATCTGTTGGCCTCCCTCACCATCTGTTTCATCCTCATCTATATCATCTTCATCAGATATAGTTTCATTCTGCTTATATGCGTTAAAAGTGCGAAATTGAGAATAGTTTCTTATTTGATCTTCAATAAAACTAAGTTTGTCTTTAGTTGTAACCTGTGTAAATTCTGACATAATTGCTATTAATGGGAATATGCTCCCAACTTCACCATTTTTACCTTTAATAGTAAGGAATAAGATATTTAATAAAAACTGATCTTTCAGAGTTGTTAGTTCACTTTCTGCATTTTTTCTTGTGAAGGTTAGCTGTTTATCTTTTAACTTTTGATCAATTTTACTCGGAATTTCATATGTCTTAACAAAACCAGTACTATAGGCTTTAGTGAATTTTTCACTTATAAAGCCAACATACCTTCTTGTCATTTTAACGGGTGTTTCCTGTTCTTCTAATCCTACAAATTCTTTATAAGCATAAATGTCTTTTTTATAATAGTCAGATCCTAATATTAGCTCTCTTGTTAGACCTGTCTTTACAAAATATTCAAAAACTTTTGACCTATCTGCTGCAAAAGCTCGGTTTGTCATAATATTCAGTAAAAGCATTATTGTTCTTTTAGAATCATCTAAATAAATAGGTTTTAGTCGATAAGATTCATTAAAGCTAATGGTGTCATTTTGGTCTAAATCAATTAAAATAGTAGTAAGTATTGCTATGAAGTTTTCGTTAGATTCAAGTTGATTTGGCTCAATATTAAATTTAGCAAGAGTCGAAGAGAATAAAGATAATATTTGTTTAATAAAATATTTATCATCAATATACTGTTTTTGATTAGCCAAAAAACTCTCTATAAATTGGGTAACAGTTCGAATAGGAAGAAGAGTTAAAGCTTGTAAAAAACTAGTATTATCTTTTATATGATTTGATTGTATTTTAAAATATTTTGTGTTCAATTGGTAAAATAAGTCGTTATTGACATTTTTACTTGGCTTTTGTAGTATACATTTTGTAGAATCTTCGTTTATATTATCTCTAAGTGTAAAGTTGAAGCTATAGTCATTAAGTAACGTATATATATTTTTCAACATTATTCTAGACCTAGTTGGTAAAACTTTTAGTAAATACTGATCTTCTAAATGATCAATATTATTTTGTATATCTAGTTTTTTTACTTTATCAAGTTTTATTAAGTCTTCAAACTGTTTCCAATTCTTTTGTCTAATTATTTTTGAAAAAAGGTCCATATCACCTGCCACTAAGGTTATTATTTTAGGATAACGAAAGTACTTTCGTAATGTTTCTAATATTTTTTCACCTTTTTCAAAATCAGTATCTATATCATCAAAGGCCATTAAAATAGCCTTTTTATTGAGTACCTCTAAACTTTTATTTATAAACTTATAAAAATTATCTTCAAGGGACTCCCCGGAAAGTGCTTGTGAAAGACCTTTTTCTAAAATAATGGTAGAACTATTCCAACTATCCGCTTGCATAGGATCTGTTCCAACATTATCTAAAAGGTTTAGTCCTTCTGCTAACTTTTGTAAAGACTTACGCCAGTCATTTTTGAGTGATTCATAGTCCTCTTGTGTATTATTACAAGTTAGGTGTTTGGAAACTTCATTTTGTATATGAGCAATTATTGTGACTAAAATATGTTGTCTATTTTCAAACAATGTAGGATCAGTTACCTTTAACACAAAGATATCATCAGGATGTTCCTGTTTTATATAGTCAACCATACTTAGTAACAGACTTGACTTTCCAGATCCACGTCCGCCTAAAATGGAAATAGTTTCATGAATCCTAGCATCATCTTTTGTATTAGGGATTTCTTTTAATCGTTGATCAATTAGTGCTGTAAATTCTTTTTTTGCAATTTGATGAATAAGGTTTTTTACATCAAAACTATTAGCACTCTTTGACTCATTTAAATTTACTTGTAACTCTGTACCGCTAAGGTCTTCCATTTTATATCCTTTTGATATTAATTATTTAGTTTTTTTATTTGCATTTTATCTATATCCATTGTTTTTGCTCTTTTTTGATTAAAATGTCTAACAATTTGTTTATAGATGTATCTTTGTTTTCAACATGTTTAATTGAAAAAGGACTCTCAAGAATGCTGTCTAGGGATTTAGCTGTAGATCGCTCTATGATTTGTTCTTTATCCATGTCATTTTCTTCAGATAAAACTTTTTGATTAATGGAAATAGATTTTGCTAATATTGACTTATGGTCATATATTTCAAATAACCTTTTTGTATCTGCATACATCTTCCACATAAAAGTAGATAAGATTAAGATAGGTATATATAAGGTGGTTTTAATTGCTAAAGAAGACTTTCCTGTGCTATCAAGGATTATGCCAAAAATATTTTTAGCATTTGAAAAGGTTCCTACTTCTAAGAATATTATAAATAAGCTAATAGCAAATGCAGTGATAATACTAAAGATAAATGAACCTAAATATATCCAGGATTCTGTTCTTTTTTTAACTGCTTTTTCTTGGTAATACTTAGCCACTCCTGCTTGTTCCGAAAATTTCAGGATTGCTTCCGCTCTTTCTTTAATCTTTTCAAGTCCTTCTTTCGTACTGTTTATATCTGTTCTAAAATTATCTTCTAGTTTATTTATGTTAGTATGGGTATTATCAGCATAACGTTCTAAACTATTTACAATTTCACCTAACTTGTTTTTATGTGCTACCTCGTTAGATTCAAATTTATTAAATAATACTTTTTGCTCATTGATAAAATTTTGTTTTGTGTTAAGTAGCTCATCTTTAATTATTACTAGATTTTTATATTCTTTCTCAAATAAATGATAATTTTCAGTCTTTTCTTCAAGTTTTTTAATTTGTACTCTTAAAGACTCCAGCTGTTCCCCAACCTCTTCTCCAATACTTTCAATATGCTCCTCATTTTCAATCGGAGTATTTGCTAAATTATTTTTTTTTATTTTTTTTATTTCTTCAGTTGATAGCCATTCAATTAACCCATATTGTTTATTTTTTTTATAAAAAAGTGTTGTGTTATGAGTATCAGTAAAATTAGTATTTATAGTCTTACGTTCAATAGACACTCTTATAACTTGTTTAGGTGTAGCTGTATTAAATATATAGAGATCATTTAATGAAATATACTGATATATATCATTTAAACTTTTCTCTTCTTTAACCTCTTTAAGATATGTATATATTAATTTAGGAAGAGGAACTTGATTATTCATAATTATAATTTCCCTTTTAAAAGTTCAAAAAATGCCAAATCTCGCATCTTAGTCATATTTTTATTTCCATCTACATATATACTAAAATGTTTTTCAAGCTTACGTATTTTAGTCATGAGATCATCTATTTCTTGTCTTCCTGTTATATTAAATATGGATTGTACATCTTGTGACTTTATATTAGCTACTTTATGAACTACCCATGTAAAAATATAGTCTGCATAATTGTCTTCTGATGTTCTAAAATGGGTTAACTCTTGCGTCGATAAAATTGTTCCAACTCCAAATTCTCGTCCCTCTTTGAGAATCTTTTTTAGATTATCAAAGTCTTTTGACATGAAATTATCTGCTTCATCGACAAGAATCATTTTTGTAATTTGTATATAGTTTCCATTTACTTTTGATGAGCCATTTTTATGCATTTGAACGTAAAACAAATCTAATAAAATTGCAACTACAAGGTCTTGAATATTTGAGTCATAGCCGGAGAGATTAACCACTGTTACACCATCTATAACATCATATAAAGACGAAGTCTTAGATATGTTACTCTCAAATATTTCAAAATCAATCAAATCATCTAAAGCTGCATAAAGGGAATCTTGTTTAGTATCGTCACGTTCCGAATATATCTCCCATACATCATTGAGAGTCGGTGCAGGTAAACTCCATGTAGAATTATCTGATGCATCTATGCCTTTTTGCTTATATGCATCTTGAATAACATTTTTTAAAGTATTTCTTTGTACGTTTCCTAGGTTAAATGCTTTTGATAACGTTGTTGTTAATGTACGACCTGTATGCGTTGGAAGACGAGGTGTATTTCCGAATAGTGCAAGAGGGTTAATTGGAAGTTTTTCTAAATCCAAAATTTTTGCATTTGTTGCTTCAACAAAATCAGGTTTAATATAGTCTTTTTTATAATCAAAAATCAAAATATCAATCTTTGTACCTTCAAGATTATTTTTTGACTGTTGAACTAATTGTGTAATTAGTGATTTTGTAAATTGTGTTTTACCAGTTCCACTTCTACCAATAATTCCTGTACAAGTATTTTGATTTTCACTGGAATTGTTTGGATGCCAAAAAACCTGATTATTGTTTAGAACATTTGAACCAAAGATAATTTCCATTTGACCTGTTGAAACTGTGGAAACGTCCATTGTTTCTTCAGAATCTTGATCTTCAACTTCACTAGGTAATGGGATAGATTCTTTTGGTTCTTCTGTAGGCTCACTTATTATTTCAGAGTCAGAAACATTATTGGTATCATTTTCCTCAAGTTCCTCGTTATGAGCACAATTAACATTATTTAAAAGATAAGATGGATTAGTACCGAAACTTCCAGCATGTATCATAGTCTTTAGTTCAGAATACGATGTCTCCAGCATCTCTTTCTGATATGAAGAAGGCAGTTTACATACTAAAATATTTTCATCATTCTCTACATCAAACTCTGTATTGAACTGTGATGTTGCATCGTTGAAGAAAACAACTGCGCCGTCAAAATATCCTTGTAGATTAACAATATCATAGGTACCATTAAGCAGCTCTTCTCTTTTATCGATGAGAGGTTGAAAGTAATCTTCATCAAATACATCATAAAGTTTGAACTTGTCAATTTGCATAAAAATCTGTCTGATAAATAAGCCTTTTAAAATTTGAGCTTTGATTAACTCACCCTCAAATAAGAAGTCATGAAAGAACGCTTTGAGTGATTTTGCTTGTTTGATAGCTTTAGAGACATCAGCACTTCCTGATTTAACTTCAACAGGATAAAGGGTTATTCCTTCTTTGCAATAGCCAATTAAAAGGATGTCATCAGAAATCACACCACCTTGAAGGACTTCATTTGAGGTCATCTCGTTATAGCGACTAAAATCACTTTTATCCATGCTAAGACCAACATTGCCTGCAACACGTAATAGCTCTGCAATGGAAAGAGGAACCCAAGTCATATCAGAATGATCTACAAATGCTGTCATATATTTATAAGCGGCTATGATGCCTTTTTTCTCACGCTTTTGTCGTTCATCTTTTTCTGCAATCATTTTAATAAGCCACTCACCATTAAAGGCATTAAACTCACGTATGATATTTTCTGTACCTACAACATCTGCATAGAGCTCTTTCTGTGCTGTAACAGTAATGGCATCATAATTGGCAGATGAACTGTATTGATCCGAATAATGTATCAAAATAAGATCACGTTCATTATCAAAAAAGTCTAGGGTTACTTTGGGGTCAATGATAACAGTCCACAATGAGTTCTCGTAAGACTGTTGAAGTAGTTGTCTGAAATTATCACTAATCATCAAAGTGATGGTCTCATCTTCATCATACAAGGCACCATTTTCAAAAGCAGGACGCTGTAAAGCATTGTAAAGCTTTGCCATTTGAAGATGAGGAAGGTCATTAATATCTATGTCTCGTAATCCAAAGCCACTGTAATAAAACCCATTCTTTTCTTCAGAACTTTCTCCCGATATGAGACCGGAACAGACTAAACCAGACTTTACAAGGTCTACTTTGTTCTTTTGAACTTGCACTCTTTCGTTATTTCTAAAGAAGCTAAGATGCGCATAGTTTTGCGTTTCACTAATAAGGTGTTTAGAATAAGTAATATGTGTTCGCATAACATCAATAATTGTTTCAGCATTTTTATTAAGTTTATAACGCTTTTTGAGAGGCTCATAAGGGTCCGTGTCTGCAAAAATATCAAAATGTGTTTCTTGAAAAGCTTGGTCGTATAGATTGATAATAATCTGTTTAGGGTTAGCATCAAAAGTTTTTTTATAATAATCCACTAGGCCTTTAAAGAGTTCTTTATTACTAGCGTTATTAATACTGTTGATGATGAGTGGTGCATCATGTCTGAACTCAAACAGTTTATCAAAGGCTTTAGAGAACTCGGTGATCTTTTCTGTCACTAGCTTTGAGACATAGTCAAATTCGTTGTCTTCATTGGAGACAAACTCAAGCCATAAAGGATCATCAGAAACGAGTGAAGTATAACTATATTTCTCTGTACCTTGATAGAGGTAAGGAAAGAGTCCTTTGGGGTTTAATCGCTCTAGTGTGACTTCGGAGAGATTTGAAAAGCTTTCATCATTGCTCATTGTACGTAAGTGCAGGATATAAGCTAAAGTCAGTGGAGAAAATGGTGAGAGATACTCTCGTTCTTCATGACGAATTTTTCCTATTGAAAGAATGCATTTATGTTCAGGCGTTAATGAGGTGTTGTTTTGAATGCTTGAAAGATATGTTCTGACCTTGTTTGTAAATGTTTCAACGACAGTACAAAGTTCATCATCCCAAGCACATAATGATGGTGTTGTTTTTTTGTCTTTAAAGTACTGTAGAAGACTCAAATAAGCATCATAAATCTCAACGCTAGCACTTTTTAATGCATCTGCTTGATCACAAGTATAGCCAAGACTCATTAGCGAGTTGTGAATGATCTGATGCTCTAGGTCAACATAGGTAAAGCGTTTAGCGATGAGTGGAATTTCCTGGTAATTGAGAATTGCCTTTTGCCCACTGTGGTTAAGTTCAGCATTTATACCATTATGAAAGAGTTTATCGAGGCGATCTTTGTTGTACAGTAAAGGAATAGAAATAACCTTCTCAAGTTTTTTTCCTTCAACCCTTATGGCAATATCATCAGTACCATTAGTGATAGAAAAAACAACATCATCTTTAGTGTTATAAAGATTTTCATAATTAATGTGTGAATGTTCTTGAGTGTTTACAGTTTCATTATCGTTGACATTGTATGCAGTTGTGGTTTCTGGAGATAGGTTTATCGCAAGATCACTAGTTTGTAAGAGCAATGACTTAGTTTTTGGCTTGATTATAAAATGGTTATAAATAGGCTCTAAGAAAAAAGCATCTTTTTTTAAGACTAATATTTTAAAAGTAAAAGTAGATGCCGCGCGATTACCTTTTAACTTGAGTGTAAAGTATAGAGGTTTCCCATCATAGGCAAGGCTAGCCTCTACTGTTCTAGAAATCCCCATATAGTTTAAAGATACGTCTTCTTTTATTTCTTTGTTGTCTAAAATATGAAATTGATCATTAGAAAGACCCATTCCTTTGAACTTAACGAAAAACTCTAGAGTGTCTTCTTCACAGAAAACGAGGATATTTTTAGTTCGCATCCCTGCAGCAGTACTACTTTCATCTCTGAGAATAAAGGATGCATTGTTAGTATCAAAACTATCAAACTCAATAGTATTCTTTGGTTTATTAATTTCATTGATGAGCTGGTTGTAAGAAACACTGTTCCAATCATCTAAGGTAAGATTTTTATTAATAAACTCTTCTGAGTAACGATTTGATAGACGATCTTCAATTTCCGAAGGAAAGTTAATCATAATATCTTCAATCTCGTCATGTAGCTCTTGATTTTTAAGAAGTCTTTTTTCGATTTTCGATTCATCTTGCTCAGTTAACAGATCAGGGTCTCTTAGCAAGGAAAGTTCGTTAAAGTAAATAGTCTCTTTAATGATAGAATGATAAAGCGTTTCATAACCAAAAGCAGATTGTCTTTCCGCCTCAACAATAGCCGTCTGAATTTTCATAAGTGCTTTAAGATGTTTTGAAATAGACGTACTTTGTAGTAAGTTTTCTAAATCTTCTTTGACATGTGTAGAATGCAATGGAGCATCTAAAGAAGACAAGTCAATAGCAGAATTTAATACCGTATCTAAACGACTTTTATGTAAAACTAGTAGTGCACATTTCTCAAAAACACTTACTGGTGCTGAGATAGCATCACGAAGATTTGAAATAAAATTTTCATTCATACTTCCTAATACGTCATTCACATAAACCAGTTTAATCTCGCCAATTTGAATGAAAGGCAAATCAACACCTTCATAAGATACCGTAGATGTTTTTATTGCATCAAGTGCATTTACAAGGTGTTTAATATTTTCTTCATAATCAGAGTGAAATCGATAACGGTGACCTTGAATGATCCTCAATGTTAGCCAATTGACGATATTTTTAACTAAAAAATTACTAAATTGCTCGAACATATACTGCATCCCCACTATCACTTTTTCTTTCTATATTCCCTACACGTTCATATAGGTCTAGAAGAATATCTTCTGATTTAGGATCAAAGAAGACCCCACGGTTTTTAAATTCTATTAATAAGTCCTGGAAGCGAAGCTTTTCATTAGTACCAATAGAAAGGTTGGTCAGTAACAAAACTGTATCTTGATCAAGTACTAGTACTTTTCCTGAGCGTCCTCTTGATTGAATAAATGGACCCGAAATCTGTTTTTCATAAGCAGAAATAAAACGGTCAATGACAGCCTTTTTATCTCCTTTAAATTGTTCAAATGCTGTGTTTAGAAGGTTTTTTAATGCATCTTCAATTGTACTAGAAGTAATTAGTCCAGGTTCCGAAAGGGAACGTGCATGCCGAAATATTTTTGTAATGTTATCTATCACTTGGATATTTTCAGAAGTATCATTTATAGTTGCTAGGTCAAAAAGTTTTAGATCCTTCTTTTCTGTTGCATTTGCTAAAAACTCTAATAAAGATAGATAAGGGAAGAGGTATCGAGTTTTATCAATAAGTGTCTTATAACCATTACGACCAAGACTTTTACGCTCGGTACTAGCTTGTTCATGATTTAAAATAAAATAAAGAGGCTTTAGGGAAGGCTCTTCAAATGTGGTAGTTTGAACATTAAGAGTTAGTTGTGCTGAATAAGTGAAAAGATAAAATTTTAAAAATGTATCAATATTACTTTTAAAAGTATGTGGATTAGATAGAAGATAATTAAAGTCTTGAGTAAAAAACTTTTCTAAATAATGAATATACGAACTTGAAGTTGATATTTTTGTTTCAGAACGTACATATTGTTCGAACTGTGTATAAATATGTTGTTCTAAAAAGTTTAAATCGTTTTGTGATGATGCCGAAAGTTCAGATACTTGCATCATCTGAAGAAAAAGTTCAAGGCTCTTTTTTGTTTTTGCATCTAATGACTGGTAAGGGCGAGACATATACATTAGGGGAGAGAAAATAGGTAGCTTTCCATCAGGAAAATAGATCTCTTGGATAATTTCTATAGCTTCTTCTGTACTCATGCTAAGTTTAAACTGTTCCAATACTTCTTTAATGAACTTTGTTTCTTCAAAACTTGAGGATAGCTGTTTATTTAGTTGAAATCCAACTAACTGACCTGCAATTGCATTTGTTTCAAAAGAACTTGAAGCATTTTTCTCATTGGTACTAAGAGAAAAATATGATTTTAAAGTAGGGTTCGTTTTAGGAATATCTTCTTCAGTGATAGATTTTAAGTGACTAATCATGGATATTTACCTCAATTTCATCTGTGGTATTTTTAAATGAATATTTTTTATCCTCTTTTACAAAGGTCAGTTTATTAGATCGTTTGATGATAGAAGATATTTTTTCTAGAAGCTCTTCAAAAATAATAATAGTATTTCTGTCATGTTTATTTGGACGGTATCCTTGATTTATTGCTAGGATAAGTTTATACATACTTAATGAGATGGTGACAGGTTCCAATGGTTCTGAGTCTACGTTTAAAAAGCATTTGAAATTATTAATGCTATCACTTTGGTGTGCTTCAACTTTAGACCATGCAGGAGAAAGTTCCAAAGTTGCACATACGCCAAATCCATTGACAGTATCACATTGCAGTAGCCCCTCTGATGTGAGTGATGGATTGTGTTTATTTGCATAAGCAAAAATTGCTTTGCGAATTTCTTTATAAAATGCTTGAAGTGTTCGCTTGTTTTCTTGAGAGTAATTTTGATTTGCAATGATTAGTTTTACATATTCAAGCGTTGAAGAATCAGCAAAGTCTTGTTCAAATTTTCTATGGTAGTTATTGGCATAGTCAAACTCTCTAAAAATATAAAAAGTTCTAACTAGAGTATGTGCATCATTTGTATTGAGAATTTGAGAGTTACAATCTTGATTGAATTGACTAACAAATTCCTCGAGCTCAGGATCACTTTTTTGATTTGAACGTTCCAGCACAAAGGTATCGAGTTGTTTGGTTCTAAAAAGAATAGGGTCTTCTTTAAATGTATTTTCTAGAATTGGATTTGAATCATGCTCAAAAAGTTGGTCAATGAGTAATCTAGGATCTCTAAGTAGTACATAAATCAAGTCAAGAATAGAACGTGTAGTTAGAAACTGATCATACTTTAAATGTACGGTTACTAACAACTCAACGATACGTTTTTGAACAGGTTCTACGCCTAGTAAATAAAAATTTTGATGATCGATATGTCGTATATTGTTATTTAAGTCACTTTGAAACGCTTTGTAAAAAGGATTTGAGTCTGACTTAAGCGCTATCTTTTTTATCAGATCTAATATAAAGGTAGAACTTATTGAATCATTTAACATTTGAAATTTTGGATAATCCTCAAAGTTAATAAAATGAATGTTATCAGAAGATATTTTGTTAGAATCATAGGCTTTAATGGCCTTCTTTATATCATCGTGTGAAGAGTCACCTTCGCGTGCAAAGTTTAAAAGCATCCCCATATTGATACCAACAACTAAAGATTTTGAACCTACTTTGAAGTTCTCAAATACATCATTTAAGGCTTCAATTGCAGTTTGATTTGGTCTAAAACTATGTGTCGCATCAATATGCCAATCAAAATAATCATCAAAGTACATCTGATTCTGTCCAATAATGGCAGACTTTCCATCTCCACTACTACCACTAAGAAATATAATAGACTTTGTATCACGATATTTACTTAGGAGTGCTTTATAATCTTTTTCTATTTGCGTTTCAATATAGATGTAATTGTAGATGTCATCTGATGGCGTATTGTTTGATTTTTTTGGAGTAAACACAGCATTGGGAGAAGCTTTTGATAACTTTTCGATAAGAGTAATTAATTGACTCATAAACTCCCCTATTGGATAGTATTTTTATATTAACATCATATTCTGAAATAATTGTTAACATTGATATGATCTAACAAATTAATGTGAAAATAGTGTAGAAAAGTATAACTATTTGTATTGATAATGATTAGTAAAGCTAAAGAATAAAAGACTTTAATTTAATAAGTGTTGTTTATTTTGTTATTTCAAGTATTAAGTAAAACTGTTCAACAACCGCTTTGCCACCTCTTTAGCTGCTATGACGGCACCTTCCAAGTAACCACCATTGTCAAATGCGCTTTCGGTGCGCTGAAGATGAGGTCAGAATACTAATATGAATTTAAGTGCCTAGCATTTCTCAACATCAGCACCAAAAATAGTTTTCCAAGCCCTTGCCGCTTACTTTTTACTTATTCTTTAAAATGCTGGTCAAGCTTATCAAGAAGTTCGAGACCTTTTTTGACATCACCTTTTTTGCTTGC
>Ga0256826_1000859_pt1 | contig 18922 bp, 21 predicted proteins | sample CV79metaG_FD_185975 | JGI IMG/M metagenome (GOLD analysis project Ga0256826, IMG submission 185975) | Hydrothermal vent microbial communities from East Pacific Rise, Pacific Ocean - CV79 | ecosystem: Environmental > Aquatic > Marine > Hydrothermal vents | place: Pacific Ocean: East Pacific Rise...
TGAAGTAGCAGTATAAAGAATTTCAAACTCATTTATAGCATTTTTAAGCTCTGTAAATGGTACTGTTTTCGTGCCACACTCTTGTGCTAGTTTTTCAGCTTTATGCTGTGTACGGTTCATTATATAAACATCAGCTCCCGCACTTACTAAATGCTTTGCTGTTATTTCACTCATCTCACCTACACCAATAATAAGTGCTTTTTTTCCATGAACATCATCAACTAATGACTTGAGTTTATTAACAGCTACACTTGCCATAGAGACTGGTTTTGAAGATATATCTGTCGCATTTCTTACCTTTGCCGCACACTTAAACGCCGACTTCATCGCACGAGCAAGTTTTTTGCCACAAAACTGGTTATCATAAGCAAATCTAAAAGCATCTTTTAACTGACCAACTATCTGTGTCTCACCTATAACCATAGAGTCTAAAGATGCTGCAACACTAAAAAGATGGTGAATTGCAGAACTATCATCAAAAATATCAGCACGGCCTTCTAACTCTTCAACACTTATGTTTGAGCGCTTTGAAAGCATATTAAATATATGTTCAGTGGCACTTGGAATATCACTACAGTTACATAAGACTTCCATTCTATTACATGTAGAGATTAAAATTGCTTCAGATATTGTGTCAGTTCCGATTAAAAGTGTCAAACAGCCACGCTTATTTTCATCATCGGGGTAAGAGAGTTTTTCTCTTATCTCCATTGTAGAATTTTTATGTGTAAAACTAATGTTTAAATAGTGCATTAATAACTTCTTTGTATCATAGTTTGGAGTATCGTAACAAGTTCTTTATCTTCACTCATCGCATTTTGTGCTTCAAGAGAGAGTTTTTGGGCTAGTTTAAAAGACTTCTCTATAGTTTTATGTTCTTGCATTTTTGTTTTTATCCAGAGAGCCTCATCTTCATTTATATCTTTAGTATGAGATGATACTAATCTTTTTTTATCTTCTTCATTAAGTAGTTTATAAAGATAGATGTAAGGAAGAGTACATTTGCCTTCAACAAAATCATTCATTGCAGGTTTTCCAAGTACTTCAGCAGTAGCTGTAATATCTAAAATATCATCTATAATTTGAAAAGAGAGACCAAGGTTTCTTCCATAAAGTGCATGTAATTCAGCATCTTTACCCGCTAAAATGGCACTCGCTTTTGCAGCAGACTCAATGAGTGTAGCTGTTTTAAGATAAAGCATTTTGAGATAAACATCTTCATCAGAGTTAAATGTTTCTGCCATTTTAACATCCATCATCTCACCCTTAGAGAGTGCTGTTACAGAAGAGGCTATCTCTCTTGCTACATCTCTGTCGAACGCCACTAACTCAGTAAATGCTTTTGAGTACAAAATATCCCCAAGCATAACAGCAGTTTTACTTCCTTCAGTGGCGTTTACAGATGTAACACCACGTCTAGTCATCGCTTCATCTATAACATCGTCATGAAGAAGTGATGCACCATGAATAAGCTCCACAATCGCAGCTAAAAGTGGTGCATCTTCATGTTCTGCAGCAATTTTTAGTATAAGCTTAGCACGTAAACGTTTACCACCACTTAACATTCCAAAGAGTTTAGTCACTTCATCGTAATCTATCTCTTGTATTAATCTAGCTAACTCTTTTTCAACTCTTTGCATTTACTCTACTTTTATTATTTTTAATCATTTGGCAGATATTTCAACTCTATTTGAGATTTTTTATCAGATAAAAAGAGTTCAAAATTTGCTCTATTATTTTCATAATCAAACTTTGTAAATTTAACTAAAATATAAGGCACTTCATAAAAGTCAGCACCCTTTGCTTTTAGATTAAATCTAAAACTCTGATTTTTTGTATTTAGGTATAAAATATTTTGTGCAACTTGACTATCATACGAGCGAAACAGTACAAGACCTTCGTTTACATAAAGTGTCCATCTAAATTTAAAAAGTCGTACATTATCGTCATATTTTACAAGAATTTTTGTTTGTTCATCCTTTTTTAAAGATATTTTCTGCATATCTTTAAACTCTATAGCATTACTTACACTCAAAAGTAGTACTAAAGTGATGATCAGCCTTATAAACATCTACTAAACTACTTAACTATCTCTGTCCCCACACCCTCAGATGTGAAAAGTTCTAAGAGCATTGAGTGTTCTAGTCTACCATCAATTATATGTGCTTTTGCAACACCACCATTAATAGCTTCAAGACAAGCATCAACCTTAGGAACCATACCACCATGAATAGTCTCATCAGCCTTAAGAGCTTCGACTTCACTAGATGTCAAAGATGAAAAGAGTTCTTTATCATTGTTTAAAACACCAGATGTATCTGTAAGAAAAATAATTTTGTTCGCACCTATAGCTTTTGCTACATATGAAGCACATAAGTCGGCATTTATGTTGAAACCAGGATGTCCCATCTCCGAACCTGCTGCAATAGGAGCAATAACAGGAATAAATCCCTCACGAATCAGGTTGCAAACTACATCTGCTTTTACATTTGTGATATTTCCAGTAAGTCCCCATTTTGCGAAATCTTTGGCTTCTGCTTGAATGAAGTGTGCATCTTTACCACTCACACCTATAGCCTTTGCACCGTGAGAATTTAAAAGAGAAACTATCTCTTTGTTTATCTCCCCACTTAAAATCATCTCTGCAATTCGCATAACCTCTTTAGTCGTTACACGCTGACCTTCAATGAATTTCGTATCAATACTTAATGCATCAAGCATATCTGTAATTTTTTTACCACCACCATGAACAATGACTGGCTTAATACCTACAAGATACATAAGCAAAATATCTTCAGCAAATTTCTCTTTTAACTGTGGAGATGTCTGTGCTGAACCACCATATTTTATGACAACTATCTCTTTTCTAAACTCTTTTATAAAAGGGAGTGCGTCAAGGAGTGTTTTTACTGTTTCAATTTTTGCTTGCAATATATTTTCCTTATATGCGGTAATAATTTTGTTATTTTATCTAATTTTGGATTGTTTTTTTATAAAGTGCGGTGTAGTTGTATCTCTAGGTCCAATAAAGAGAGAGGCAAACCAAAACTTTCCACTTTTACAAAGTCTTTATATGTCACTAAAAGTGAGTCTGATTTATCATGTTCTAAGATAGCTTCTAATTCTTTTTTTGTAAAGGAGTGATGATCTGCAAAGTAGTTTTTACTTACGACTTCTGGTAAAAACTCATCTAATCGTTCAGGTCTTGCTATAGCTGTAACAAGAGACATTTTTTGAGTGGCGTTGAGAAGAAAGGTTTCTCTTGTAAAGTCAACTCCATCCTCTAAAATAGTCACTTCTTTGCCACTCCAAAGTCTCTCTCTAAATGCACCAGATGGTAAACACCTATTATTTTTTGTTTTAACATCTATAAGAATATCTCTTTTTAAAATATCATGTTTTGAGTAAGCATCATCAAGATATATGAGTTTTACACCCATCTCTTTTGCTTTTGTTATGGCTATTTTTCTATCTTCACTTACAATTATAATGGCGGTTGGAAGTTTACGAGCATATATCATCGCTTCATCGCCACTAATATTTACATCACACAAAATATTCTCTCGGTCTTTGACGATGTATAATCCTTCTGAATCACGTCCATATCCACGAAGTATAATGGCAACATCTTTTTTATCTTTTGCAAGTGCTGTTACAAGTGGTGTTTTTCCACTTCCTCCAACAGTAAGGTTACCAACACTCACTATATCTATACCAAAATCTTGAGCCACTTTCGTTTTAAAACGAAGCCACATTAAAAAGCAGTAGAGGTAACTTAGAGGTAGTAAAAAGAAAGAGACTATTTTTTGAGAGAAGTTTGGGTTGTAGAAGTACTCTTCAACCCAAAATACTAGAGAGTTTTTCAAAAGTGTTTATACTCTTGTTTTTGCTATTTTTTTGATTTTATCAATAACTGATTTTACATCAGAATCACTCATATTTGCATAAATAGGAAGTGAAAGTACTTGTTGATAAGCACGCAGTGCTACTGGAAAATCATTTACACGAAGAGAGTACTTCGCTTTATAATATGAGAGTAAATGAAGTGGAATATAGTGAAGACCTGTACCTATTCCAGCCTCTTTTAACTCTAGAGCAAATGAGTCACGATTTTTATCTATTTTTATGATGTACAAAGAGAATGGATTCTCTTCATTGTCCATAGTTGGGATTGATACATGATCAACCCCATCAAGAGCATCAGAATAAGCTTGTGCTATCGTTTGCTGTCTACTAATACTTTCATCTTGATCTACAATTATTGAGCGAATATATGCAGCATTTAACTCACTTAAAGAGTAATCATTTCCAATATCTACAATGTCATAAATATACTCTAATGAGTCCTCATCACGAACAACAGCATGATTTGCCAAGAGTCTAGCTCTCTCAATAATTTCATCATCATTTGTCGTTAACATTCCACCATTACAGATATTTTTTTTAAGATGTGTAGAGAAGTTAAAACATACTATATCTGCACCTGTAGAGCCAATTTTTCCACCCTTATAGGTTGCGCCCAAAGCTTCACAAGCATCTTCAACGATTTTAACATCATAAATTTTTGCCATTTTATAAACACGCTCTAAGTCAACAGTAGCCCCACCAAGATGTGTAATGATTACAGCTTTTAATTTTTTACTTTTATTCTCTTCTAAATAGGCTTCAAGTTTATCTAGGTTTATGTTGTAAGTATCGGCATCTATATCTATAAAAACAGGTTCTGCATCGAAGTGACGTACAACTTCTGGAACATTAGGGTAAGCATTTACAGAACATACTACTTTATCTCCACGCTTTAAGTCAAGTGCGAGCATAGCAAGGTGAAGTGCAGATGTACCGTGTGAAGTTGCAAGTGCATAGTCTGCACCTACATAAGAAGCAAATTCACTCTCTAATTCAGTAACCTGATTTATATCTTCTCCATCAAGAGCATCACTTACATTTGAGTGTGCTTCGCGTGAACTCTCATATTTGCTAAATGGTATTTTCATAACTATATCCTTTGTTTTCTATTTGTAAATCATCTAAAGCGTAATATCTCTAGGGTAATTAAAATCATGGTTAAGAGTTCTTGATGTTAGTTTAGCGATAAGAGGCATTTTTCTCTTAAAATGGTTACGAAAAATTCTCTTTATTATCATATCTAACATCTTCTCATCTATACCACGGTCTATTATCTCTTCTCGTGAGAGTCGCTCTTCCACATAAAGCTTCATCGCTTCATCTAGCTGTGCATAAGTGTAACCCAAATCAGCTTCATCACTCTGTCCATCCCATAAATCAGCTGATGGTGGTTTTTTGATGATACTTTTGCTTACACCTAAGTACTCTGCTAATTCAAAGACTTCACTCTTATAGAGATCACCTATTGGGTTTATAGCCGAAGCTAAATCTCCATAAAGTGTTCCATAACCAAGCATTAGTTCACTCTTGTTACTCGTACCTAAAACTAAGGCATTCTCACGAGCACTTATATCAAAGAGTGTTGACATTCTCATGCGTGAAGAGAAGTTTCCTTTTCTTAGGTTATCTAAACCAGGGTTCATCTCTTCATAGGCTTTTAACATCGGTTCTATAGAAGCAGTACTAACATTTAAATCAAAATCTATACAGAGCTCATCAGCATCATCTAAAGAGCTCTGGGATGAGTACTGAGAAGGCATCTTTACACAGAGTAAATCAGACTTAAAAACACTCTGTGCTAAAACTGCTACAACAGCAGAGTCTAACCCACCACTCAATCCAATCACAACTTTTGAAATCCCTGTTTTTTTGACTTCACTGTCTAAAAAATGTTCTAAGTAGTCTGTTATTTGTGAATACTTACTCATATCTACTTCAAACCTTTAAAATTTATTAACAAAAAATATTATAACTAAGTTTGGTAACAAATTAGAATTTAAGCTAATATGATTATCATTGTATAACAATAACTAATATATAGGACTTAATGATGAGCATAAAAATACTATTAATATCTATACTTTTTTCTAATGTTTTACTCTTTGGAGAACATGAGGATGCTAAAGAACTTTTTGAAGAAGCAGACTGTATGTCATGCCATAATGGTGAAGATTTTGAAAAACGAAAAGATAAGGTACATAACTTTACAAAACTTCATAAAGCTGTAAATGCTTGTAGATTTGCTAATGAAGCAGAATGGTTTGACGATGAGAGTCTCGATGTCTCTAGATACTTAAATGCCAAGTACTATAAATTTAAAGAAAAATAACTAGCAAACATCTTTTTTTGCCATAAAGTTAAGTTCACTGCACGAAAAACCTGCTTCTTTTCTTGCTTGTAGATTAAGGTTCTTTGGACGAAGAAAACCTTGGGGATAGTATTTATCTATAATCTCAAAATATATATCTGAGGATAAGTTCTCTTTTTGACAAGCATATGTAAACCAAACATCACCTTTTTTTACATGATCTATCTCTTCATCCAGTATGATATTTAAAATTCCAATTATTTTGTCAATCATCTCATTTTTTGGTAATTTATTTAATTTTGTTAATATCATAGGTGTTGCATCAAGACCATTTGCCTCAAGGTAACGAGGAACTACAGCCATTCTCTCGACTAAGCTTTGAGTCCTTTGACTCGCTTCAAACAGAGCATTGTGAACTTCTAAGTCACCATACTCAGCCTCAAGTTCATGAAGAAGTTTTTCGAGCATAACAAAGTGTCGTACCTCATCATCAGCAACTTCAAGCCAATCATCATAGTACTTTTTAGGAAGTCCTACAAATCTATAAGCACCATCAAGTGCTAAATCTATTGCAGAGTATTCAATGTGTGCAATAGCATGTAGAAGTGTTATTTGTCCCTCTTTTGAGGTAAGATTTCGGCGTTTAGGCACATCTTGTGGATTTATAATTTTACAAAAAGAGGCATAAGATGGCTTGTCAAAATATTTTACTTTATATTCATTTTCAAAGACAATTTTTCCAAGTTTATAGGAGTGATAAAACTCTTTAAAGAGGGATATTTTCGTTTCAATTGATGATGCTAGAAGTATCTTTTCTAGCTCTTTATAAAAAGAATTAGACACTGAAGGTTGAGAGTTGTTTATCTAGTTCATTTGCTGTAGCTTGTAAACTCTGTGAAATTTTCGCAATACTATCAACACTTTGAAGGTTTAAGTCTGATGATTCACTTATTTTTTGAATCTCCTCAATAACCTCCATCACTTTGTTTGAGAGTTCTACAGTAACTTCTGATGAGTTTTCAGCCATTTTAACAGTTTCATCCATTACACTTGAAACATCAAGTGTTTTCTGACTAACATTTACAGAGACTTCAACTAAGTTCTCATAATCATGTTTTTTTGCAGACATTTCAGAATTTGTAGTTGCAATTGACTCAACAAAAAGTGAAATTACACTATTTATCTCATTAAGAGAGCCTTGTGTTTTTTCTGCTAGTTTACGAACTTCATCGGCAACTACTGCAAATCCTCGACCATGTTCACCTGCACGTGCTGCTTCAATGGCAGCATTTAATGCAAGTAGATTTGTCTGATCCGCTATGTCATTTATAGAGCTTACCACATCTCGCATACCATCAATTTGAGAACTTAGAGTCTCTAGTCTCTCAACTATAGCAAGCTCTTGTTCCATACCATTTTCAATTGTATCGCGCATAACAACAATATCATCTCCAACCTCTTGAAGTGAAGATTGAGCCTTTAGAATATTTCTTTTTGTTATCTGCGAATCTTCATTAGTTGAGTCAAGTGCTTCACGAACAAGATGACTAGTCTCAACACTAGTGTGAACTGCTTCTACCATAGTTTGAATATGCTTTTGCATTTGAAGTGTTGTTGCAAGAAGTTCTTCAACTTGTTCATTATTTTGAGAACCACTGTCTTTTATGTTTATAACAAGTCCTCTAACTTCAGATATAAAATGATTAAAACTTAAAGATATAATTCCAAGTTCATCCCTATGCACAACATCAATACTTTTAGTTAAATCATTTGAATCTCCAGATAAAATCTTAGAAATATTTGAAGCAGGTTGCAAAGAAATTCTTGTTACATAAACTAAAACACCAATAAATAATAACACTGCAGGTAAAAGCTTCTTAAACAGAACCCACATAATACCTGATGAAATATTTTCAATAGAAGAAGCATCAAAGACTGCTACAACCTTTCCACCATTATTAATGTTTAAATTTTTACTAATGATAAGATACCCATTTTCGATAACTGTCTTATTTTGAAGAGATTTACCTATTTCGACAGCTCTATTTTGTTCTATTTCTGTCATATCTTTATCAATGACAAACCTATGTTTAATTTCACGAGGAGGCTGAGCAGGAGCAAAGAGCGATTTTGGTGTTTTATTGCTCATACCCTCAACATCAATGACAAGAGCACCAGTTGCTTTAACTATAGACTTTACATCTTTGGAACGAAGCTTCATGATATTTGCACCAGAAATAGAGACTTCACTTATGGGTATAAGAGCAGAAAAACCAGCTTCTGCTGTATTTATAATACCTCTATACTCAGAGTCATACTTTTCATCATAAATGATTACACCAACCCAAGTTGCAATAGCTATAGAAAAACTAACAACTGGAATAATTATTTTGTAAACTAACGATATATCTTTTACGGATCTAGTATGACTCATAATGTACCCTTTTATCTTTATATAAAACTACTGTTGTGTTGCACACTGACCATTTAGACAAAAAGCACCATAACCAGTATGACAAGTTCTACAATCATTAGGGTTTAAACCTGAGCCTTCTGCACCTGCTGCATCTTGTCCATCTTCAGTATAGATACTATAAAAAGGCTTATTTCCTTGGTATGTTGTTACGAAAAGAACTTTTAAGTCCTTAAGGTGAAGGATCATCACTGCACCATCAGGGTAACTACCAGTTCGCTTTGCAAAAGGTGTCTCAGCACTAGAATTAACCAAAATTGCTACTGCACCTGGTCCGCCAGGTTTAACAGCACAGTATGTAGCAACCGTTTCTTGATAAATAACAGGAAGAGATGATACATCTGCATTACAATCAGGGAGAGCACCTATAACACTTAAGGGAGTAGTTACATTTTTATATGACTTCCAATCTGCTGGAAAACTTGACTCGCTTGCACCAAAAACAGTTGCTACTATAGCAACCAGTAAAATTATTTTCTTTAACATTGTATTCTCCTCTAATTCACTTATAAATTAAGCATTTAAAATATACTACTTCTTTTTGTATAAACTCTCACTTAAAGTGTCATTTTGAGGACATAATATATACTATTAATTCAAAGATGATACAATTCACATAAAAAGAGACATATTATGACTATAAAAGTTCAAGCTATGGGGATTTACCAAACAAACTGCTATATTGCAACAGTTAATGGCAAGGACTTCATTATAGACCCAGGTGTAAATGCCACGCAATGGGTTAAAGAAAACACAATAAATCCTGTAGCAATTTTAAATACTCATGGACATTTTGACCATGTTTGGTCAAATGCAGAACTTCAAAAAGAACTCGGTATCAAACTCTATACACCAGAAGGAGATATTCCTCTTCTTACGGCTAGTACTTGGATGCCCGACTTACCACACTCAACAGCTGATGTTGTTGTTAAACCTGACGAAATTATAGACTTCGATGGCACTAAAGTGAAGTTTCATCATTTTCCAGGACACTGCCCAGGATGTTCTATGATAGAGATAGAGGATGCTATATTTAGTGGAGACTTTATCTTTGAGAGAAGCATTGGACGAACTGATTTTCCATACTCGTCACCCCAAGATATGAAAAAATCACTTCAGAAATTTAAAGAGCTTGATTTTGACAAAACACTCTATCCTGGACATGGTGGGACTACCACTATTAAACAAGAGCAAAAATATACAGACAACTGGATAAGTTCACTATGAGTCACTTTGACAAAAGAGCTCAAAGCTGGGACAATGGAGATATAAGAGTAAATGGTGCTTCGGTTATTGCAAAAGCTATAGAAAAGAAAATCACTCTTACTAAAGAGATGAAAATCATTGACTTTGGGGTAGGAACAGGACTATTAGGGTTTGAGATAGCTAAGAGTGTAAAAAAAGTTTATGGTGTAGATACCTCTGTAAAAATGCTTGAAAAACTTAAAGAAAAAAATAGTAATACACTTAACATAAAAGCTATTCATCAGGACATCCTTGAGGAACCACTAAAGGATACATATGATGGTTTAGTCAGTTCTATGACTCTCCACCATATAAAAGAGTTAAAATCTTTTTTTAGCACCATCTATAAGAACTTAAACACTGAAGGTTTTTTAGCTATCGCTGACTTAGAAAAAGAGGATGGAACTTTTCATTCTGACAACAGTGGTGTTTACCATTTTGGATTTGACAAAGAAGAACTTTGTAAAATTGTAAAAGAGTGTGGATTTAAAAATATATATTTTGAAAATATAAATACAATTAATAAGCCCCAAAAAGATTTTGGAGTATTTTTATTAACAGCTACTAAGTAGTTAGTTAGAATTTTCTAAAGCTTCATCTTCATCATCTAAAAGTTTAAGTTTAAGGACATGCCGTTCTGTAACGACTGTCTTAAACTCACCCTCAAATACTTTGATATCTAAAACATAACCTTCAACATTTACATTACGTTTTTTACCCTCTTTATGACGAACACGAGCAGTAAATGTAACTTCATCATGAAACTTTACAGGAGACAAAAACTGACAATTACTTCCAACTAAAACTACATTACGTTCATTTACAGCAATCATTGCAGCATAGTCAGCTGCACTAAAAATAAAACCACCATGAACTAAACCTATATCATCAGCAACCATTTCAGATGTTGTAGTTAATCTAGTTTCTACATAACCACGTTCAAGCAAAATTATTTCACCACAAAGATCTGCATTAATTCTCTCATGTGTTGTAACGAAAACTTCATCTTCGTGCTCTTCATAATCAATCTCTAACTCTTCATCATTGTGCTCTTGATTTTGTTTCATTATTTGTCCTTAATTAATCTTACATATACTCTAGCTGGAGCGGGATAACCCTCTACAGTTTTAGAACTATCATCTGGGTCAAGAAAATCTTCTAAAGACTGTCCCTCTATCCACTCTGTTTTTCTCTGCTCATCTACCTCTGTGATAGAAGTCTCTAAAACTTTAAACTCAGAGAATCCAGCTCTTAAACACCAGTTTTTAAGTGCTCCTATAGTTGGAACAAAGTAGATATTTGGTATCTTAGAGTAACTTCCCTTAGGACATAAACACATCTCACCCTCACCCTCTATGTAGAAAGTATCAAGTATCACTTCACCCTTTTTATCAAGCCCTTTAAAGAGCTGTTTTAGCATTGCTACAGGGTCACTTCTATGATATAAAACACCAAGACAGAAGATGGTATCAAACTTCTCCTCATAAAACTCTACATGCTCTACACCTAAAAGTTCATACACTATCTCACTCTTTACAAAATGATTTATAAAATCAAACTGTGTTTTATAAACAGGTGATGGATCAAAACCTACAAGTGATTTTGGCTTATCTTCAAGCATACGAAACATATAGTAACCGTTGTTGCACCCTATATCGGCAACTCGTTTATCTTTTAAATTAAAATAGGGACGAAGTAGATTGTATTTTATGTTACTCTGCCACTCTGTGTCTATAAAAGTCTCTCCTATTTCAAAAGGACCTTTACGCCAAGGCATAAGTAATTTTGCAGTTTCATTTATCTGTTTTTCATCAAATGAACCTGAGATTTTCACTACATCTTCTAGTTCTACTCCACACTCTACATCACCAAGCCCATCAAGTGCTACTCGAAGAGGAGCGATATTTTTCCATGTCATCCATTTTTCTCTATCAATTCTAAGTTGTTTTAAGTCCATTTTAATCACTATAATATATTTATTTTTATATAATTGTATCTAAATAAAAAGAGGATTTTTAATGCGCTTAGAAAAAAAGGCTACTGTAGTTTCAACTTCTGTTGCTGCTATACTTGTTGTTATGAAAATGACAATAGGGATTTTAAGTGGAAGTATTGCTGTTTTAGCTTCAGCAATTGACAGTTTTTTAGACCTAACAGTCTCACTTTTTAACTACTTTGCACTCTCAAATGCAGAAAAAAACCCAGATGATAACTTCAACTTTGGACGAAGTAAGATTGAACCACTTGCTGCAGTTATAGAAGGGACAGTGATATCTCTCTCTGGACTGTTTATCCTTTATGAAGCACTTATAAAAATAGCACACCCCCGAGAGATGAGTAATATGGCAGAGAGTATGTATGTGATGATAGCTTCATTTATCATCACAGCTTTTTTAGTTGCTTTTTTAACATATGTTGCTAAAAAAACTAAAAATATGGTCATTCGTGCCGATGCTCTGCACTATAAAACAGATCTTTTCTCAAATGGTGCTGTACTACTAGCCTTAGCTGCCATTTCTTACACTGGCGAAGAGTTGATAGACCCTATTTTAGGTATAGCAATCGCTATTTTTATGATCTATTCATCTGTTCCTATCATTAAAGAGGGTATTTTGATGCTTCTAGATGCTGCACTACCTCAAGAGGATAGAGATAGTATTCAAGAGATTTTAACTTCAGAACCTGTTATTCAGACATATCATTACCTTCAGACAAGAGAATCGGGTTCTCATGTCTTTATATCGGTACATGCTGTTTTTAATGTAAGTATTTCACTCTACGATGCCCACTTAGTTGCTGATAAGGTAGAAGCAAAAATAAAAGAGTTATTTGAAGATAAAAAATGCCATATACTTATACATATGGATCCTTATGATGACTCTGAGATAAATGAAGAAGAGGAGGAGTGGTAGCCCTACTCTTAAGCAACATACTTCTTAAACTTGAGAATGCTCGCTAATGAAAAAAATATTATAAAACCAAAAAGTGCTAAATAGTCTAGACTAAGATCTATAAACAGTGTCTCCTTGATAAGTACCCCTCTAATAATCTCATTAAAATAAGTCAAAGGCAATAGATAAGCGATAGGACGGATAAAAGAAGGCATAGCTTCTATTGGGAAAATCATTCCTGAGAGTAAGACAGAAGGAATAATGATAAATATCGCTATAAACATAGCCTGTTGCTGTGTTTGTGAGACGATAGATATAAAGAGTCCTAATGCAATCATCGCTCCTACATACACAAGACTCAAAAGTAATAAGGGAAAGTAAGCACTTGAGGGAAGAGGAAGATCAAAAACAAAAAACCCAAGCCCTAAAATAAAATAAAACTCAAATAGACCTATAAGTGTATAGGGCAGTGTTTTTGCGATGATAAGTTGAGCTTTTGAAATAGGTGCAACAAGAAGTTGTTCAAGTGTGTTTGACTCTCTCTCTCGAACCATTGAAATACCTGCTAAAATAAGAGCAATTTGCATGATAAGAACTCCAATGACAGAGGGAAGGAAAAACCATGTTTCAAGTTCATCTTCATTAAAAAGTACTCTCGTTTCTATTTTAAAAGGCTCCTGTGCAATCACAACATTGGGTGCATCTTCATCTAAAAAGTACATGCCATTTGTCACTTCAGAATCATTCATAACAGAAGAGTTGTTCTTCATACTTGTAGCTAGTGAGGGCATCGTACCATCAACATAAAAGTTTATATTTGGTTGCGCATTATCGGTGAGTTCTTTAGAGAAACTCTTTTGTATGTATAGACCTGCTTTAGCTCTTCCCGAACGAATTTCGTTAATGATATCTGCTTGGGATTCTACTTCATAAAGTTTAAAGTATCCATCTGACCATATGTTAGTTTTAATCAAATTTGAAAAGTATGATTTATCACTGTCTACGTAAGCCATCTTTATATCTTTTGGTTCCAAACGCAGTGCATATCCAAAAAGTATTAGCATTAAAAGGGGCATGAAGAGTAAAAAACCTATAAGACGAGGTTCACTTTTGAGTTGCATAAACTCTTTTTTAGCGATAGCTTGTATGATACCCATTTTGCTTACTCCTGTGTCAATGCTATAAAAACATCTTCAAGATTTGGTCTCGTTTCTTCAAGTAAGACAGCTGTTTCAAGGTAAGGTGATACTACTTTTTCTAAATTTTTTTGTGAAAACTCTTTTTTGACAATAATTCTAAGTTCATCACCAAATTGATTAACAAGGTATACAGACTCACTTTTCTCTAAAACAGTTAAAAGTTCATAACTAAAACTTTGCATTAAACGGTATATAGTAAAATCTTCTAAAGAGTTTTCTACCTCGTGAGGGGAGCCTTGAATGACTATTTTACCTCTATTTAAAAAAGCGATTTTATTACATCTTTGAGCTTCTTCCATGTAGTGTGTAGTGACAAAAAGAGTCTTCCCCTCTTGAGAGAGTTCGTAAAATATATCCCATAAAGCTTTTCTTGTAACGGGGTCTATTCCTGCTGTTGGTTCATCAAGAAAGATAACATCAGGATCATGACTCAGGGCACAGCATAGAGAGAGTCTGCGTTTATATCCACCGCTTAAACTTCCGGCTTTAGCATTTTTAAATTCTATTATTTGATATTTTGTAAGAAGTTCGAGAAGTTTTTTCTCATCAACTTCACCATAAAGCGATGTATAAAACTTCAAATTATCAAAAACGGTGAGTTCATCATAAAGCCCAAAGTACTGAGCTACATAGCCTATCTTATGCTTGAGGAGATCTCTATCTTTTAGTAGATCAAGATTATCTATAGTTGCACTACCACCAGAGATACTTAAAAGGTTGCATAAGATTCTGATTATGGTTGTCTTACCTGCTGCATTTGGACCAAGAAGACCAAAGATCTCCCCTTTTTTAATCTGCAAGCTTACCTTATCTACAACTCTGCGAGTACCAAAGTATTTTGAGACAGAATCAAGAACAATCATAACAACTCCTAACTATTTCTTAACTCTACCTGCTCTTTGAGGTTGAGCTTTAATTTTTTTAGCTTTAAAGTTCTTACTTGCAATATTTTCTAAAAATACAGTCGCATATGAACCTTTGGGAAGAGTAAATGCCATACTCATTTTATCAAAGCCTTTTGTGTACTTCATCTCTATATCTTTTGGAAAGATTATAGCATCACGACGCATACCTTTGTCATAAAGAAAACCATCATCATACTTAGCTTCTATCTCCCCTGCTTTGTCACGAGAACGGTAAACACCACGTCCACAAAGAAGGCCAGTAGGCACAACTTTATGTGCTTCAAAGTCTTTAAGTTGAGGATTTTTTGGCGTAAAAAGTTTTCCTTTTAAGTCACTATACAAATCACCATCTAAAAGTAAAAATTTTCCACCATTTAATTCACGAGACATCATTACACGCTCAACAAGCCATTCATTAAAAAATACACTCTGATATATAGATATAAGAAATTTTTTAAGTTTAGCATCTTCTATAGTTAAATCACCATCTATCATCTTCTTAGCTTGTTCTATAGAGTCACCATCACGACCAAAACGCTGATAACCGAAGTAGTTTGGAAGTCCAAACTTTTCACTCTTTCTTGCAAGTTTTTCTATCTGACCTGCTTGAATTTGATTTACCTCAAAAAGATTTATAGTAAAACGATTTCCAAGTAAATCTCCCATACGAATAGAGTGAGTATGTCTAGTAGTTTTAAGAACTTTTATCTGTTTATGTTTAAACTTTTTTAACTCTTTTTCATATCTTGCTTCTATAGAGATAAACTGTGTTGTAGTTGCGTGCTTATCTTTAAGCCCTGCATAACCAATTTTTTCAGCATTTATGTTAAGAAACTCTGCAAAGGCTGCTATCATATCCCAAGTAGTCATCTCTACTTTTTTTATATGTAAAATGCTAAAGTTACCATTTCCTTTCCAGTTCATTCCTATCTCATCAACCACAAAGTCATTCTCATTTTGTTCAAACTTGAAGTGAATCGGCTCACGTTCCGCTAGGTACATTCTTTCTATACTCATTCTATTTCCTTTACAGTTGCAAAAACTTAAGTGTTTTGCTTGCTTTTGCTATATCTGTTTTTATAGCTCTGTTTAACTTCTCTAAAGAGTCAAACTTCTCATTTTCTCGTATAAACGCCACAAATCGTATGTCTGCATTTTTTTCACAAATAACCTTGCCATCAAGTATATGCGACTCTATAGCAAAATGCCCATCAGTTGTCACTCTGTGGCCTATAAAACTCACAGAAGGATGAAAATGTTCTTCATCATCTATACGAGTAAGTGTAGTATAAACACCCTCTTTGGGTGTCAAAAATTCAGGTGCTTCTATATTTATAGTAGCTACTAACTCTTTAGCTCCTATACCCTGCCCTCGTATCTGTTTTCCTACTATTGTGTAGTTATGACCAAGAAACTCATTTGCTCCTTTAATGTCACCTATTTGAAGTTTTGCACGGATTTTATGAGAATGAACTGAATCATTTTTATGACTCACCTCATCAACTACAACTACTTCTCCATCAAACATCTCTCTAAGGTTATCAAAGGAGTATTTTCTATCTTTGCCAAAATGAAAATCATAACCGACAACTATTTTATTTAAATTATGAAAATTCATCTTTAATAGTTTTATAAAACCCTCTCCATCTAAATGACGAATATCTTCAAGCTTTAAATATACAACATGTTTATCTGTAAATTTTTCTCGATGACGCTCGGGTGTAAGGTTTGCATAACCTGTTTCAATCACAACAATAGTACCATCTTCACCAAGTTTTTTAAATAACTCCTGATGCCCTATATGCATCCCATCAAATCCACCAATTGCTATTGCCGTACTTTTTTTCAATTCTCTTATCTTCTTTTATACAAATATTATATTTTACAGATTATAGCTAAGTATAGATTACATTTTACTATTGTTTATTCTTATTTTAATATTGTTTTTATCTTATCTAAGCGATAATAAGTGTTACTTACTCAAGGAGTTTGAGATGATTAGTTCACTAATCAGCATTGATTACATCCCAATGAATGTAGCTGTTTTTGAATATAGTGATGGTGATTTTATTTTTTTAGACTGTAATAAAAAACTTCTACTAACAGAAAACATCTCAAGAAAAGATTTTATTGGAAAAAAGCTTACTGATATTTTTCCAATTTTTAAAGAACCTTCTTATCAAAAAAGACTACATCATGTTTACGATATTGAAGAAAATGAAAATTTTATTTCACCTTCATATGACAGGCCCTCGATAATCTCACAAAGAAAAAATGAAATCATTAAACTTGAAGATGGGACAATAGCTCTTTTTTATGAAGATATGCCTATTGATATATCTCAAAATATGGTTTTTGAGAATATAAGCAAAAATTCAGAAACCATTTCTGTTCAAGGTTATAATAGTAATCATGAAGTAGTTTACTGGAATAGAGGCAGTGAAATTCTTTATGGTTATAGTGAAGAAGAAGCTAAAGGAAAAAAACTTGAAGAGCTTATTATTCCAAAAGAGATGAAGAAACCTGTATACCAAGGAATAGAAGATTGGATTCATAAAGGAGTAAGTATACCGGCATCAGAACTTACACTCAAAGCTAAAGATGGTTCCCCTGTTAATGTCTACTCTAGCCATGCTATGGTACAAATCAGTAAAGATGAAATTGAAATGTATTGTATAGACATCAATTTACATGAAGTCAAACAACTTGAAAGAAAACTCACTATTCAAGAAAACTTTTTACATACTATTTTTAATCTTATTCCTGATCTTGTTTGGATAAAAGATTTAGAGGGTAAATACTTAAAATGCAATCCTCGTTTTGAGCAATTTTATGGAGTAAAAGAGTCAGAATTACTTGGTCATACAGATTTTGATTTTATAAGTCAAGAACTAGCTACTTTACATAAAAAAAATGATTTACGTGCCATTTTAAATAATGGTCCTAGAATAAATGAAGAGTACCTTACTTTTGCTGATGGTTCTTATGAAGGAATGTTTGAAACAATCAAAACTCCAATGTATGATAATAATAATCAGGTAACAGGGGTTCTTGGCATTGCTAGGGATATTCAAGCTAGAAAAAGACGAGAAAAGGAGCTTGAAGTTAATGCCCACTATGATAACTTAACTAGCTTAGCTAATCGTGTCCTTTTTATGGATAGGTTTAAAGAACTTATAAAAAAACGCGAACCTAATGATAGACTACATGCTCTTTTATTCATAGACTTAGACTCTTTTAAAATCATTAACGATACCATTGGACATGCTGCTGGAGACAAAGTACTCCAAGATACAGCCAAAAGACTTAAAAAAAGTGTGCGCAAAGGCGATACAGTATCAAGACTAGGTGGAGATGAATTTACAATACTTTTAGAAAACATACATTCACTTGATGGTGCAGCACAAATTTCTAAAAAGATTTTGCATACACTAAATAAACCTTTTCATTATCACAAAAATAGTATGCATATTAGTGCGAGTATAGGAATATCTATTTATCCAAATGACTCTTTAGTTCCCGAAATATTATTAAAACTTGCAGATAAAGCTATGTATAAAGCAAAAGCAAACAAAAAAAATAGCTATGAATTCTACTCTTTTGTTTAATGTGTCACTTGAAATATATTATTTTTTGATGTCACTATAAAATCACTCCCAAAACTTAAACGCTGAGATATACCACCTCGAGCAGTTAAGTCAACAACAACACCAAGGTTTTTAGACTCTATTGTTTCATCTATTTTACTATATATTTCAAAGGCAATATCTTCGGCATTTAGCGTCTTTGAGCGAAGTGAAGTGATGTAGCACTTAAAATCTATAGTGTCAAAACTCTCTCCATTTGACTCAAACTTTACATATAAAGAACCACGATAAGGTTGTCCACTACGAGCTAAAAAAAGCAACTCATTTGAGTGAAATTCTACTCTTGTACCTTTTTTAATATTAATTATATTTAACTTCATCTATCCAACTCTTTGTGGGTTCATATTG
>Ga0256826_1000861_pt1 | contig 18886 bp, 15 predicted proteins | sample CV79metaG_FD_185975 | JGI IMG/M metagenome (GOLD analysis project Ga0256826, IMG submission 185975) | Hydrothermal vent microbial communities from East Pacific Rise, Pacific Ocean - CV79 | ecosystem: Environmental > Aquatic > Marine > Hydrothermal vents | place: Pacific Ocean: East Pacific Rise...
ACATCGGTTCATACTTGATAGAAAAGTACCTTTTTATGGTCTATAAAAAGAGTGCAAAAAGAAAACTCTCATCTATGAAAGATCTACAAATCGTGGCTATTACAGGTAGTTATGGAAAGACAAGTATCAAAAACTTTGTAGCGCAGATACTCTCTAAAAAATTTAAAGTCTATGCAACACCAAGAAGTGTCAATACCTTAGGTGGGATTATGGGTGACATAAACAACTCTCTTCCTGAAGATACTGAGATTTATGTGTGTGAAGCGGGTGCTAGAGAGCGTGGGGATATCTATGATATTACGACTTTTATTGAGCCTCAAACTGTAGTTGTTGGTAAAGTAGGGGAGGCTCATATTGAGTACTTTAAATCACTTGATAATATTATCGCCACGAAGTTAGAGATAATGCAATCTCTTAAACTAGAGAGAGCTTTTATTCATACTTCTGTAACAGATGAACCGCATGAAAAAGTTACTTTTTTTGGTGATGAGATAAGTGATGTAAACGCCACTTTAGATGGAACTGATTTTAGAGTGGCGTTTGAAGAGAGTAGTTTAGAACTTCATACTGATGTACTAGGCTCTTTTCAAACTATGAACATTGCAGTAGCTGTTAAAATCGCAAAAAGTTTTGGTATGAGCGATGAAGAGATACAGAGTGCAGTACAAAAACTAGAACCAGTTGAACATAGACTTCAGATGATAAAAGCGGGTGGAAAGCTTATCTTAGATGATGGTTACAATGGAAACATTGATGGAATGTTAGAGGGTATAAGACTCTGCTCTCTTCATCAAGGTGGTAAAAAGGTTATAGTAACTCCAGGGCTTGTTGAGAGTAGTGATGAGTTAAATATAAAACTGATAAACGCCATAAATGATGTTTTTGATATAGTAATAGTTACAGGTTCTCTCAATGCTGAACTCTTTGAGAAAAACCTTAAAGTGTCAAATAAAATAATGTTAGCAGATAAAGTCAGTTTAACAGCAGTTTTGGCAAATCAAACAAAAGCAGGGGATATCATTCTCTTTGCTAATGATGCACCAAACTTTATTTAGAGTTCTGTTTTGATAAAAAAGATAGGAAAGTATAGCTCATATTTTACAGCATCAATACTCGCTCTTTTAGTAGTTCTCATAGTCTATGATGCGACTGCTCGTTATCTCTTCTCTAGTGGTTCTACTGCACTTCAAGAGTTAGAGTGGCATTTTTTTGATGTTGTGATTTTACTCAGTATAGCCTATACTCTTAAACACAACTCTCATGTTCGTGTAGATATCTTTTACGATAATTTTTCTCCTAAAATACAAGCTTTAGTAAACATACTATCCGTAATATTTTTTATTTTACCTCTCTCTTTTTTGATTATCTATATAGGGATTGGTTTTGTTGAGTTGAGTTATATGCAAGGGGAGATGTCTTCTGATCCTGGGGGACTTGCTCATAGATGGATAGTTAAATCTCTTATGCCACTCTCTTTTGTGTTTTTAGCACTGCAATCTTTGGAACTCCTCTATGAAGAGATTCAAAAATGGAGAAATTCATGATAGCCTTAGTGATGTTTGTTGTCGCACTTGTCCTTCTTTTAGTGGGTGTCCCCGTGGCGTTTGCTTTTGGTGGAGTGGCTATGATGTTTGCATTTATCATACCTGATCTAGGTTTTGATGTTTTTAATATTTTATCATTTAGAATCTATGGGATTATGAACAACACCACTCTTATGGCAGTTCCACTTTTTATAATGATGGGACTTATCTTAGAAAAATCAGGTATGGCTGAGAAACTTTTAATCTCTATGTCTGCTATGTTTAAGGGTGTTCGTGGAGGTCTGGGTGTAAGTGTTGTTTTAGTTGGAGCTATTTTAGCAGCTTCAACAGGAATAGTCTCTGCCTCAGTTGTAATGATGAGTGTTATCGCTCTACCGCTTATGATAAACGCTGGTTACGATAAATCTTTGGCGAGTGGGACTATCGCTGCGAGTGGAACACTAGGACAGATTATTCCTCCCTCTATCATTCTTATCATTTTAGGTGATGTTATGAGTGTAAGTGTTGGAGATCTCTTTATGGGAGCTGTCTTACCTGGTGTTTTACTTGTGGGACTCTATGTAACTTACATACTTATTCGTGCTTATATAAACAGGGATGATGCACCTGCTTTAAAGCTAGAGAGTAGTGTGACTTTTTTTGATCTTATAAAAGCTATAGTTCCTCCACTCCTCTTGATGATAAGTGTTTTAGGAAGTATATTTGCAGGTATCGCTTCACCAACTGAGTCTGCTGCTTTTGGAGTAGTTGGAGGCTTGATACTCTCAACGATAAACAGAACATTAAATGCCGAAATGATTAAGTATGCACTCTTTGAGACAATGAAACTCTCAGGGATGATATTTATGATTCTCATAGGTGCAACGGCGTTTAGTTTAGTCTTTAATGAGCTAGGTGGAAGTGATCTGATACTAGAGTTCTTTAGTGAAGATATTGGAAATGTTTGGGTTTTTATAGCTGTATCTATGTTGAGTATTTTTATACTTGGATTTTTTATAGATTTTATCGAGATAAGTTTTATTATCGTTCCTATACTTGTTCCTGTGATGTCGGCGTTTGGTATTGATCCTATATGGTTTGCAATACTGATAGCGATGAATCTTCAAGCTTCATTTTTAACACCACCTTTTGGGCTATCACTCTTCTTCTTAAAAGGTGCAGCTGGGAATAGTGTCACGACTATGCAGATCTATAAAGGAATAATTCCCTTTATATTACTTCAAGTTATCGCTCTTGGTTTAGTAGTTGTTTTCCCTGATTTGGTTTTTGCATTTATATAGCTTTACCAACTATAGCCAACTCCTAGAAGTATCTTTTCATACTCAAAGTTTTCACCATTATCAGGTGTCATTGTGATACTTGTGTATGAAGTTGTCACTAAGTAGTTGTTTTTGAAACGATACTCAGCTCCTATACCAAAACCTACTCCTTGTGCTGCCGTAAAACTATCCTCTTTATCACCTGTAATATAATTTATCTCTGTTGTGTTATACATTAGGTATGAGAAGTCGGCTAAAGCATAGATACCTAAACCTCGTGCTATCTCTCCAAAAGAGTAGCCAAATTTAAACTTTCCACTTAGTTCAGCCATCACCTTAGCATCAACAGTAGGATCAGGATTTTCACCATACCCTAAACTAAAGATAGAACCCCACATAAAACCATTTTGATAGTAGTAGTTCCCTCCAAAATCTAAGGAGTATATAGATGTTGATTGTGAGTCGATGTTTGCTTGACCTATAGATAAAGAGAGGTTTCCCACTTTTTTATTTGGAGCTAAAGATCCTACAAATTTTGCTTCAGCTATTGTTGAGAATGTGATTAGTACTATAATTATTCCTATTTTTTTTATCATTATTTTTCCTGAAAAATTTATTTTTAACAGACATAATATATTGTTTTCTATTAAATTAATATAAAGAATTAATTTTTTTATATATAAGTTTTTTACAATCTATCGGATATAATATTTTAAATATTTATGTAATAACTAGGAGAATTATATGTTAAGTGTATTATTAGAATTTAGTATGTTTCCAACATCAACTGATGGACGAGAAGGTAGTGCTTCAGTCTCAAAACAGGTAAGTAAAATTATAGATGCCATAGATAAATCAGGAGTCTCTTATCAACTTACACCTATGGGAACTGTAATAGAAGCTTCAAGTATGAAAGAGGCATTATCTATTATAGAACTTGCTTATGATCAGGTTAGTGATTGTGAAAGAGTCTATTCATCTCTAAAATTTGACATACGAAAGAATACAAAAAACCGTTTAAAAACTAAAATAGAGTCAGTTGAGAAAGTTTTGGAAAGAACTATTAATCATTAAGGGAAAATTTAAGTCTATTAATTGTAATATTAAAATTATTTATTAATAAGGCTAAACTATGAAAAATCTTTCTATCAGTCAAAAAGTTCATATTCCACTTGTATCGTCTATTATTATAGGTTTTATTATTATAATTGTTAATTACATTTATTCAATAGATCAAATGAAATCAAATGTATATAAAACTCAGGAAAAAAATCTTCGCTTAGTATATTCACAAGCAATCAAAGGTAAAGAGAATATTGGTCTGACTAATGCTATCAATATTTCTAAAAATTATGATGTTGTAAGAGCTTTAAAAGAGAATAATAGAACAATTGCAATCGATGGATTAGCATCACTTTCTCAAAACTTTAAAAAGTATACTAATTATAAAAATGTGAAAATTCATATTCATGATGCAAATGTACATAGTTTTTTAAGAGCATGGAATCCAAAGAAATTTGGTGATGACTTAAGTGGATTTAGAAATACTGTTTTAAGTGTTAAACGCCAAAGAGAACCTTTAGTGGCTATTGAACTTGGTCGTGCGGGTTTGGTACTTCGTGGTTTAGCTCCTATAGTTGAAGGTGGAAAGTATTTAGGTTCTGTTGAGTTTATGCAGGGTTTAAACTCTATTGTTAAGGATGCAAAAGCTGTTAATGGTTTTGATATGCTTATTGTAATGAAAAATGAGTATTTATCAACAGCGACATCTCTACAAAATGCTCCTAAAATTGGAAACTGTACTTTGGCAGTAAAAGAGTCTACTATAGATAGAGATTTTCTTAATGATATGAAAAATATTGATATTTCAAATACTAAAGATTTTACAATGACTGATAACTATTTTATTGTTTCTCAGCCTGTAAAAGATTTTTCAGGAAATATAGTTGGTTATGCAATAGTTGGAAATAAACTCTCTAATGTCAACAATGTTATAGTGAAATCAGAGGATTCTCTTCTTAGACAAGTCTATATAATGTCTATTTTAGATCTATTTATCCTTTTCTTTTTGTTTTATGTTATTAAAGGTGCGATTGTAAATCCTATACAAAACCTTAATGAAGTTGCTACAGAATTAGCACAAGGTGATGCTGATCTTTCAAAACGATTACCTGTATTATCGAAAGATGAACTAGGACATGCAAGTGCTAGTTTTAATAAGTTCTTAGATAAAGTTCAAGATATCGCATTAAATGCACAAGATGAAGCAGCTAGAGCAGAAGAATCAAAACATAAAGTTCAAGAGAGTCTTGAAAAAAATCGTTTAACATTAAGTCTATCACATGAAATGATAGGTGGTGCTATAAATAATGCAGATAATCTTAAACATAGCATGGAAGAGAATGTTGCAAATGTAAATGATGTTAACAAACTCAATGATGAAACTGCAAGTGTTATTCAAGAAGTGACTAATTCAACAGATGAAATTATAGAAAGTATGTCAAATATAACAGCAATGCTTGGTGAATCAAGAGCCTCATCTGAACAGCTAAATACCAATGTAGAAGAGATATTTAATGTAATTGCACTTATTAAAGATATTTCAGATCAAACAAATTTACTTGCTTTAAATGCTGCTATTGAAGCTGCACGTGCTGGTGAACATGGTCGTGGTTTTGCTGTTGTTGCTGATGAAGTGCGTAAACTTGCAGAGCGTACACAAAAAGCTACAAGTGAAGTTGAAGCAAATATAAGTGTTTTAAAACAGAACTCAATGAGTATGTCAGAAAATAGTGAAAAAATAGAGTCACAAGCTCATAGTTCACAAGAGACATTAGACAACTTTAAAGGTACTCTTTATAATATGGTAACAAAAGTTGAACAAATCAAAATTGACAATACAATTATAGGGCAAGAACTCTTTGCAAATATGGCAAAATTAGATCATATTATCTACAAAAACTATACATACTCTTCTGTATTTGAAGGTAAAGTTGACAAAAGTCTTGGTGATCATACTGCATGTAATATCGGTAAATGGTATAACACTGAAGGAAAAGAACAGTTTGGATCAAATAGTGCTTTTATCGCAATAAAAGAGCCTCACAATAATGTACATAAAAATATAGCAAAAGTGATGAATAGCATGGAGAGTAATAATCCTATGTCTAATGATGAAATTATTGCTTTATTTAAAGATACTGAAAAAGAGTCATTGAAGTTATTTAAATATCTTGATGATATGATTAAGTAATTTTATGCAAGATGTTTTGTATGCACCTTGGAGGGATGAGTATATAGCTGGTAAAAAGATAGAAGGTTGTGTCTTCTGTCATATAAGTAAGCATGTTGAAGAGTCTAGTGAGCTTCATGTACTTTACAGAGATGAATACTGTTTTATAGTTATGAATAAATACCCTTATACTCCCGGTCATTTTATGATAATCCCTCATCTTCATACCGATAAGTTAGAGGAGCTACCTAGTCAAACATGGTTACATATGTCAGGATTAGCACAAAAGTGTGTGAGACTCTTAAAAGAGGGGTTTGGTGCACATGGGGTAAATATAGGAATGAATCTCGGCAAAGCAGGGGGAGCAGGAATAGCAGAACATATTCATATGCATTTAGTTCCTCGTTTTGATCGAGATTCAAACTTTATTACTACTATTGCCGATACAAGAGTTTACTCTACAGATTTTCAAAAAATCTATGAAAAATTAAAAGGATTAATCCCTGAGTTTATATATGAAGTTTAACTTTTTTCTTACACTCTTTTTCCTTTTTAGTACTCTTTATTCAAAAGAGTTTCCCAAAACATTTTCGCAAATCACTACACCTCTTTTTAGTTCTGTATCAGATTTTAATAATTATAAAAATAATAAAAAATTTCACAATATTATAGAAGAGTATGAAGAGGAGTCTAAAAGGTTAGTAGTTATTGGGTATGAAGCAGACAAGCTAAAGAAAAAACAGTTTTTAGTAGTCTATTTAAAAGAAGTCAGAAAATTTCAAAAGCTTCATGATAAAATAGAAAAGATGCTCAATGATGAGACTGTCTCATTGAGTAATAGCACCAAAAAAGAAAAAAATGTAAAAATTATTGTAATTAAAAGTGCTGATAGAGTAAAAGTAAGTTTTGTAAATAAAAATATATATCCAATAACCCTACATGTAACTCCAAAATATCATAATATTAAAATAATAGATTCGAAAGAGAATGAATTTACAGTAGCAATGAATAGTAAAGTTTCTTATGCAAAATTGAAATTAGTTGATAAAAACTCTTCATACTCTTATAAATACAGTTGGATGATGGGTTCTACAAAAGCAGTTCATAATAATAAGTATATCTATGCTTTACCTTATGAAACAGGAACAACTCATAAAGTGACGCAGAGTTATAATGGAACTAAAACACATAAGGGGAGATCAGCTTACTCTATAGACTTTAAAATGTCTGAAGGAACAAAAGTATGTGCTTCGAGAGATGGAACAGTAGTAAAAGTAAAATCAGATTCTTATTATGGTGGATACAGTGAGAAATTTTTTAATAGTGGAAATTTTGTAAAAATACTTCATAAAGATGGAACATTCGCAAGTTATTATCATCTTAAATATAGAGGCGTTCTTGTTAAAGTTGGGAAAAAAGTGAAAAAGGGAGATGTTATAGCTTATTCTGGAAATACTGGGTACTCTAGTGGTGCACATCTTCATTTTGCAGTTTTTAAAACACTAAGTGTTGGAACGACTCAGACCATACCTATTAAGATAGATTCATCAGATGGTCTTATAATTTTAGCAGAGGAACAATACTCTTATAAAGCTAAATAATGGAAATAGATTAATTAGTTTAACTCTATTTAAAACTAAAAAGCTATAATGACGAAAATAATAAATTATATAAGGATGACTTATGCAAAGAAGAGATTTTTTAAAAACTTCAATCGCTGCATCAGCTGCAATAGTGGGTTCAAACCTATCTGCTGAACCTGCTGGTGAAACACACCAACCAATTGATGGACGAAAAATGTCAAAAATGGCATTCCCTGAAAAACGCCCAATGATTACATATTCCGATAGACCACCACTTTTAGAATCTCCTCGATCTACATTTGCAAGAGGTATTACAGAAAATGATGAGTTTTTTGTAAGATGGCACCTTCCAGATATTCCAACTAAAACAGATTTAGAATCTTACAATATTAAAATAAGTGGTTTAGTTGAGAAAGAGGTAAACATAACACTTAAAGAGTTGAAAAATGACTTTGAACAAGTTGAAGTAACCGCTGTTCTTCAGTGTGGTGGTAATAGTCGTTCTGCATTTACTCCTATTGCTGGTGGTATCCAGTGGGGTAGTGGAGCTATGGGTTGTGCTAAATGGAAGGGTGTTAGACTCTCTGACTTACTTGAAAAAGCTGGCCTTAAAAAGGGTGCTCACTGGGTTGGTTTTAATGGTAAAGATAATGCTGCTTACTATGAAACGCCAAACTTTGTTCGTGAGTTAGAACTTGATGAATTAGATGATCATGTAATCGTTGCATATGAAATGAATGGTGAAGATCTACCATATTTAAATGGTTTTCCACTGCGTTTAGTTATTCCTGGATACTATTCAGATAGTTGGGTTAAAATGCTTAGTAATATCACAGTTACAGATAAGTATAAGTCTCTATTCTTTATGGATATTGCATATAGAGTTCCTGACAATGCAACAGAGAGTGAAACGCCAGATAAACATTTTCACCCTACAAAGCCTATTACTTCCATGAATGTGAAATCAGTCATCGGGTATCCTGAAAATGATATGAAGGTTTATCATAATTCTCATATGGTTATTCGTGGAGTGGCGTTTGATGATGGTCATGGAATTCGTAAGGTAATGGTCTCAACAGATGATGGAAAAACTTGGAATGAAGCACTTCTTAAACAAGAGGAGGGTCGTTATGCTTTTACTGAGTTTAGATTTACATATAAACCAACTAAGTATGGTAAGATAAATATTATGGCAAAAGCAATTAACCGTTTAGGTGATGAACAACCTTTTGCAAAAGATATATTATGGAATCATGGTGGATACAAATATAATGGTATCGATGTAGTAACAGTTGAAGTGGTTTAGGAGATAAATGATGAAAAAAATTGTATTATTAGCTATATTAGCTATGAGTTCACTATTTGCTCAGGTAGAGCAGAAGATAGAGGTTCCTTATATCTCTTATGAGATCAAAATGGGTAAAGGTTTTGATGCTGTTCAAGCGAATTGCTTAATGTGTCACTCATTTGGATATATCATTAATCAAGGTCCACAGTCACGTGAATTCTGGAATAAAAAAGTTCAAAAAATGATAACACATTTTAAAGCACCTATTATGAAAGAAGATGCTAACACTGTAGTAGATTACTTATTTCAACATTATGGAAATGGTAAACTAAAATAACAAAAGAGAGAATTATTTCTCTTTTGTATTATCTTTTTTTAAGATAAAGAAAAAAATCCCCGCAATTATTACAAATACGGCCATTCTAATACTAAGTGTTGTGATATCTGCTGTATCATTCATTATAAAACCTCTCAATTTAAAGTATAAAATAATAGCATAAAATTCATAACTTTTCTTACTTTTATAACTTTAAGATATCTATGTAGAAGTAGTGATATAATTTAAGTAGAAGCGTTATTCGCTTTATTAAAATATGTCAGGATTTTAGATGAAAAAAATAATATTTTTGGTTCTTTTGAGTATATCTCTCTCAGCAAGAACAATTACTCCAACTGATGTTTATTCACAAGTTATGAAGATAGATAATGAAATGGTTAGTCTTTTAAATTATTATGGAATTCTTCATAATGAAAAAGAGATTATTAAAAAGACAACAATAAAAACACCTCTCAAACCGAGAAATGTTTGGCAGTTAACTTATGAAATTGCTATTAAAATAAACATGCTTCGTATTGCACATAAACTGCCTACAATAGAACCTATAAATATGGAACCAGTTCTAAACCTTAATCCAGATTTAGTCTATGAACAGACACAAAGAATTTTGACAGAAATTAAAATTTATAAATTTAGATTAGATATAAAAACACCCCCTTATAAAACTAAAAAATATAAAAATAAGACACCTTTAGATGTTTTCAATGCTTTGAGTAGAATTTCAGCGATGTTTGATGAACTCAATCAGGCTGGATTTACGCCATCTTATGTTTTTGGGGAGAGTATGCGTGTTTATGATGATTTAACTACTATCTTAAATCATTTAGGTATTGAAGACAATACTGTACCTACAGCAAGAAATGATAAGGCAACTCCAGTAAATACATTTGAGGTATCAATGAAAATTCTTGAAAAAATAAAACAGATTCAGTTTAGTGTAGGTATAGCTACCGTTGATTTTTCTGCATTTAGAAATACAAAAATAACACCAAGTACAGTTTTTACAATGAACCAGATGATACTTGCAGAGTTACAAACAATAAAAGCATATGTAGGTCTAAATAATTATATCACACCTGCTGCTACTATTTATGTCAATAAAACACCAGCAGATGTTGATCAACTGATGAACTGGAACTTAAGAAAAGTTATACTATTAAATATAGGTATTAGGAGATCAATATGAAATTAGATATCTCTTTACGTAATAAGATATTTTTTATCTTTGTAATAGTTTTACTTTTAGGTGTTGGTTCTGTCGGGTGGGTTGGTTATAAAAGTGCTTATGAAGCACATATGACTTCATCTAATGAACTTAGTTCTAAAGATGTCAGTAGTGTAGAGCTTTCAATAAAATCGAAATTAGATACTATCCCTAAGGATATAAACTTTCTAACAGAAAATTATGCACTGAAGCGATATATGATATGGAGACCTATGTCTGTAGCAAAGCAGTCTCAAAAATGGAAAACAATTTTTTCAGATATCTTAAAAGATTTTTTAGAGACAAGAGAGAGTTATTATAATGTTCGAGTTATTGATTTAGATGGTAATGAGTTAATTGCTGCCTCTTATGATGTACTAACAGATAGTGTTACTGTTAAACCTGAAACAAAACTACAAAATAAAAGTGGAAGAGCCTATGTAGAAGAGACTAAAAAGCTTAAAAAAGGTGAGTTTTATATTTCAAGAATGAATTTAAATATTGAAAATGGAAAGATAGAAAAGCCTTATATCCCTGTCGTGAGATATGCTACTCCCATGTTTGATGGTAATAATGTTATAGTTGGTATCTTAGTTGCAAATATTTATGCAAAAGAGATTTTAAATGTTATCTCAACAAATGAAAAGAGAAATAGAGCTAAAAAAATAGCATATTATTTAATAGATTCTGATGGAACATATCTCTACAATAGTGATCCTCAAAAATGTTGGGGAGATCAACTTAAAAATGGATTTAATTTTTCTAAGGATTATCCAAATATTCAAAAAGATATTAAAGGAAACAATGGAATCTTTACAAAAGATGGAAAAGTTTATACATTTTATAAAATATATCCACTCAAAGAGATTACAGATAATTACTGGTATGTCATATCAGTTGTAGATGAGAGTGTAGCTCTCTCTAAACTAGAGAGTTTTACTATTACATTTACTACTATTGTAGTTTTAGTTATATTACTTGCATTTATTATTATTCGATATTACCTTAATATTATTATTGTTCCTCTTTCTAAAGTGACAGAGCAGTTAAAAGCACTATCACGAGGTCATATCAAAAAAATGGAAATTGAGTATCACTCAAATGATGAGATAGGGGATATTGTACAATCTACATCTAAATTAGTTGATGCAATATCTACTACAATAGTTCAAGCTAATGCCGTTGCAAATGGAAACTTTACGAAGGATATAGAACTTCTTAGTAAGGATGATAAACTCGGTCTTGCAATTACAGATATGACAAAAAGACTTAAAGAGATCTCAGTACTTGCTCAAAGATTATCAGTTGGGAATTATGAGACAAAGATTATTCCAAAAAGTAGTGAGGATGTTTTAGGACTTGCGCTCATAGATACTATCTCTTATCTTGAAACTATTACTGAAATAGCAGAATCTATAGCTAGAGGAGAGATAGATATAGAGTATAAAACGGTTGGTAGTGATGATAGATTGGGAATAGCTATGTTGAAAATGATTAGCTATTTAAAAACCATTTTGCATCAAGCAAATGCTATTACTAATGATGATTTCTCAAATAAGATTGAAGCTAAGTCAAATAAAGATGAACTGAGTATTGCTCTTGGAACTATGACTCAAATTTTAAAAGAGAATAGTCAAAAAACAAAAGAAGATATCTATTTTAATGAAGGTATCTCAGTATATAGTGAGAAAGTAAGTGGAATTATAGATACCAATCAGTTGGCAAAAGAGGTAATAACTACAGCTAGTCGATATGTCGGTGCTAGTAGCGGTGTTGTTTATAGCTTTGATGAAGAGGATAAGTTACTTAAACTTATTGCATCATTCTCTTTTCATACAAGAGAAACTTTGTCAAATAATTTTGCTCTTGGAGAGGGTGTTGTAGGACAAGTAGCATTAGAACGTGAAAAAATTCTTCTTAAAAATATTGAAGATACTACAGCTGATATACGTACAGGGACAACTGTTTCAAAAGCAAAAGAGGTCTATACTCTTCCTCTTGTTCATGAGGGAGAGCTCTTAGGTGTTTTAGAGTTTATGACTACGGATGTTTTTACTAAGTTACAAAAAGAGTACTTAGATAAGGTTGCAGTTCTTGCTGCTACATCTATCTACTCAACATCTCAAAATGTTCGTATTAAAGTACTTCTTGAAAAATCTCAAAGTGCATTTGAAGAGTTACAAGTACAGAGTGAAGAGTTACAAGAGTCTAATGTTCAAATGGAAGAGCAGCAACAACAACTTTCGCTTCAAGCATTAGAGATGAAAAAACAGAATTCTGAGCTTACACAAGCAAAAGAAGATTTAGATAAACGGGCAAATGATTTAGAAAAAGCAAGTCAATATAAAAGTGAATTTTTAGCAAATATGTCACATGAACTTCGAACTCCTTTAAATTCGATAATTCTTCTCTCTAAACTTTTAACTCAGAATCAAAATGGTCATTTAGAAGAGGATGATATATCTAAAACAGAGGTTATTTATAAAGCTGGAAATGATCTATTACTACTTATAAATGATATTTTAGATCTTAGTAAAATTGAGTCTGGTAATATGGAACTGCAAAAAGAGGAAGTACATACATCAGAAATATCGAATGAAATTCATGGTTTATTTGATGAAATAGCAAAAGAGAAAAAAATAGAATTTAAGATAGAAGATCAGTTTAATACTGTTTTTGAGGCAGATAAAGTTAAATTACTACAGGTTCTTAAAAACTTACTTAGTAATGCATTTAAGTTTACAAAAGAGGGGAGTGTTGTACTCTCTATATACAAAGAGAAAGAGTCTATAGCTTTTGAGGTTAAAGATAGTGGTATTGGAATTCCAACTGCTAAATTAGATCTTATTTTTGAAGCATTTAAACAGGTTGATGGAAGTATTAGTCGAGAGTATGGGGGAACAGGGTTAGGACTTTCTATAAGTAAAACTTTTGTTGATTTAATGGGTGGAGTTATAGAAGTTGAGTCTAAAGATGAAGAGGGCTCTGTTTTTAAAGTAGTAATACCTTTAGTTTCAGGAGATGCACTATCTACTAAAAAAACAGAAATAAAACTGCCTCAGATAAAAAACTCTAAAGTTGAAGTTCCTTTTGTAATTGAGAGCGAAGAGGATGTTAATAGTGAACTCTTAAGTGGAAAAAATATTATGATTGTTGATGATGATAGTCGAAATATCTTTACTCTCTCTTCTGTATTGCAGGAGTTAGGAGCTGAGACTTTTAGTGCTTTAAATGGTGAAGATGCCATTGAGTTGTTAATTAATGAAAGTGAGAGTATTGATATTATTCTTATGGATATTATGATGCCTGTTATGGATGGTTTAGAAGCTATTAAGATAATCAAAAAAGATGAAAGATTTAACCATATTCCTATCATTGCTGTGACAGCGAAGACTATGCAACAAGATAAAGATATGTGTTTAGAAGCAGGAGCTGATGACTACCTACCTAAACCTATAGATCAGAGTGCTTTAATCTCGATTCTTACAGCATGGAGTAAATAAAAAGTGTTAAGATATATAAACTCTTCAACTCTCTATGAAATTGAATTAATCGATAAAATAGAAGCTGAAGATTTAAATATTTTAAATAATATTCTTGCAAGTGATGTTCAATACTTTAAACTTTTTTGTAAATATTTTTATACTTTACCCTTAGAGTTTATTGATCTAATCTATAAGTATCAAGAAGAGTATAATAGAGATATAGAAATAATTGTAACTCATACAAAGCTTTCAAAATATTTACATAAACTGGGTTTTAAATCACTACTATATATGGATGAATTACATAATCCAAAGAAAAAAATATCTCCTGATATTTTAGTTCTTGGTGGGAGTAGTAATAGTAGTGAAAAAATTATTGAAATAATATCAACTATAGATACAAGTAGATTTACTATCTTTATAGTGCAGCATGTGAGCTCAAAGTTAGGGAGTTATTTTGACGATATTTTATCTCAGTATACAGATGTTGATATTCACTATGCAAGGGATGGGGAGTATGTGAAAAAAGGATCAATATATATAGCCCCAAAAGATAGACATCTTGGTGTGAAAAATGGATATATTACTCTTGATAAATCTGCTGCATATAATTCAGCTAGACCATCTATATCGGTTACATTTAGCTCTTTAGCTATAGAGTATGGCGAGAGACTTCTCTCCTACCTTAGTTGTGGATATGAAGAGGATGGAGTAGATTCACTTCATACATTGTACTCTAATGGCTCTACCATACTTATAGAAGACTTAAAAACATGTAAAGCGAACTCTATACCATCTCTAGCTAAGAAACAGGGCATATACGACTATGTACTCTCAACAGAAGATATTATTTTTTATATCAATATAATATCATTAGAATATAAATCAAAAGAGAAATATATAGAGTTCCTTTTAGATATGATTTATAAACGATATGAGTATGATTATAGAGGTTATAATAAAGATTCGATTATGAGAAGAATAGAGCAGTTTATGATACAGCATAGAGTACATAATATGCATGATTTACTCATTATTATTAGTTTTAATGAGAGTATGTTTAAATCACTTTTTCTTGCACTCTCTATAAACATTACAGATTTTTTCAGAAAAGAAAAATCCTCTTATAAAATGATGGAGTTAATTGAGAAAGAGCATAAAAACTGTTATAATATAAAAATATGGAGTGCTGGATGTAGTACTGGAAAAGAGGCTTACTCTACTGCTATTATTTTAGCAGAGATGGGACTACTTCATAAAAGTATTATTTATGCAACAGATATAAATTCTGTTGTCATAGAGGAAGCAAAAAATGGACTTTATAGTTTAGAAGTTTATAAAAAAGCATTAAAAACTTATAGGGATTTAGGCTTTAAAAATTCATTAAGTAACTATTTTTTAATTAATAAAAATTATGTCAAAGTGATTCAAAAAATTAAAAAAAATATTCTCTTCTTTGTGCACAACTTAGAGAAGGATAGTGTGTTTAATGAGTTTAGTATTATTGAGTGTAAAAATGTAATGATCTATTTTGATGATGCATTAACAAAAAGAGTTTTTCAACTCTTTTATGACTCACTAAAGTTTGGTGGTCATCTTCTTTTAGGTGAGAGTGAAGAGATATCTACAGAGTTTTTAGGTAGATTTGAAAAGTGTAATGACGATTGCAAAATTTATAGGAAAGTAGCATAATGAAAACAATTTTATGTGTTGATGATATTGAAACAAATCTTTTTACTTTAGAAGCACTGTTTACATCCAATTTTAATAATGAGTACAAAATTTTAACAGCAAAGTCAGGACAGTTAGCTCTTAGTATTTTACTTAAAGAAAAAGTTGATTTAATTCTCCTTGATATTATGATGCCAGACTTGGATGGTTTTGAGACAATTAAACTTATTCAAAAAAACAAAAAAACAAAGGGCATACCAGTTGTTTTTTTAACTGCTAAAAAAGATGAAGACACTATATCAACATGTTATGAACTAGGTGGTGTTGATTATATGAATAAGCCCTTTAATGCTAATGAACTTTTTTCCAGAGTAAAGTTTCATCTTGCCCTTGTTCAAAACAAAAAAGCATTAGAACGTGAACGAGACCTTGTCCAAGGGATATTAGATACACAAGATAATTTAGTAGTTGTAACAGATGGTGAAAAAAGTAATAAAATAAATAGTAGTGTCTGTAATGTATTTGATGTTAAAGATATAGAAGAGTTTGTAGATAAATATACTTGTATCTGCAAAACGTTTATTCCTAAAAAAGGTTACTTTAGTCTTGATTGTATACCAGAAGACTCTTTCTGGATAGATGTTTTAATTGAAAAACTTAAGTTACATAATAGAGTTGTTCAAATTAAAGATAAAAGTGGTTTTTTAAACTCTTACGATATTAAAGTAAATAAATTTAATACAAACTATATATTAAACTTAACAAATATAACATATATAGATAGTGAAAAAGAGGAGTATGCACATCAAGCTTACTATGACGCTTTAACAAATATTTATAATAGAAAAAGATTTGAAGAGTTATTTGAACAACAACTGCAAAGAAGTTTTCTTCTTAAAGAGCATTTTTGTGTAGTCATGATAGATATAGATCACTTTAAGCAAGTCAATGATACATACGGTCACTTAGTTGGAGATACAGTTCTTGTTTCTCTTTCAAAGTTAGTAAGTGAAAATATACGTCAAACTGATACTTTTGCTAGATGGGGAGGGGAAGAGTTTGTTCTTATTCTTCCTAATATAAGTATTGAGTTAGCAGAACAGGTTTTAACTCATTTACGTATGAAAATAGAGAGCTATTTTTTTGAAGAAGTAAAACAGATTACATGTAGTTTTGGCTTAACAGCTTATCTTGAAGGTGATACTATACAGAGTATGTTACAAAGAGCAGATATAGCTCTCTATGAAGCAAAAAAAGCAGGAAGAAATAGAGTATGTATAGCTTAGAAAATAAATACAACATCTTATGTGTAGATGATAATGAAAATAATCTTTTTACACTTCGTGCACTTCTAGAAACAAGTGGTAATATAAATGTTATAGAGGCTTTAAGCGCTAAAGAGGGTTTTGATCAACTCCTAAAAGAGTCTATTGATTTAATACTTCTTGATGTTCAGATGCCAGAGATGAATGGATTTGAATTTGCTAAACTCGTTAAAAGTAATAAAACAACAAAAAATATACCAATCATCTTTGTAACTGCAGTCTTTAAAAGTGAAGAGTTTATTAAAGAGGGCTTTGGGATTGGTGCTGTAGATTATTTAACAAAACCGATAGATGATCACCAATTATTAAATAAAATTTCTCTCTATTTAAAACTTTTTGAACAAAATAAAAAATTATTTTCAAGTGAGAAAAAATTTATAGATATGGCAGAAAGTATAGGTGATGGGATTTATACTCTTGATTTAGATAATAAAACAACTTTTATAAATAAACAAGCATTAAAACTTTTGGGATTTAAGGCTAAAGAGTTAATTGGTAAAGAGATTCATGATTATATTCATTACAAAACTCTAGATAATAAACCTATTAAATCTTCAGAGTGCAAAATTCATAATGTTAAAACAACAGATGAAGCATATAAAACAAGCCATACTAATTTTGTGAAACATGATGGCTCTTTTATCCCTGTTTCTATCTTGGCTACACCAATATATTCAGAGAACAGGGTAACGGGTATAGTTGTTATTTTTAGAGATAGAAGTAAAGAAGATAAAATTGTTGAGCTTGAAGAGGCAAAAGTTAAAAATCAAGAACAGATTATTCACTCCATGGTAAACATGATAGAGTCTCGCGACTCTTATACTGCGGGTCATACAAAAAGAGTAGCACAATATTGTGAACTTATAGCAAGAGAAATGAACTACTCAGAAGAAGAAGTTACTATATTAAGAAAGGCTGCTTGGCTTCACGATATAGGTAAGATTTCTACACCTGATAGTATTTTGCTAAAGCCTGGAAAGTTAGATGATGTAGAGTATAGTCTCATACAAGAGCACCTAGTGAGTGGTTACAATTTACTTCGTGAAATAGATGAGTACAAAGAGATCGCAGAAATAATGAGAGAGCATCATGAAAAATATGATGGAAGTGGTTATCCCAGAGGAATTCAAAAGGATGAGATTCATCCTTTAAGTAGGATTATGATCGTTGCAGATGCTTTTGACGCTATGACTACAAATAGGATCTATAAACCTCGTAAGAGCATGGCTGTAGCTTTTGCAGAGTTACAAGAACTAAGTGCAAAACATTTTCATCCAGAAGTAGTGAGTGCAGCTTTAAATGCCCTAAAAGATATAAAGATCGATGAAGAGATATCTCAACTACCAAACTCAACTATAGAGGAGCAGAGGTTTTCATATTTTTATAAAGATAGATTAACAAATTTATTTATTATTGATTATTTACCTATAATGCTTCAGTATCAAGTTAATAGTACAAAAGTCTATTTATATACAGTAGAACTTCATGATTTTGGTTTATATAATAAAAAGAATGGTTGGAAAAGAGGAGATGAATTTTTAGTCTCATTTGCACAATACCTTGATGGGCTTTATGAAAATACAACAGTATTTAGAAAAGAGGGTGATGATTTTGTACTTTTAAGTGAAAACAAGTTGGAATCTTTAGATGATAAAATCTCTCTTTTTAGTTTAATGAAAGATAGTTTAGTGACATATACATTAGAAGAAAAAGTGTGGATGGGGTAGAGGGATTCGAACCCCCGAATACCAGTACCAAAAACTAGTGCCTTACCGCTTGGCGATACCCCAATGTGTTGTTTTAATGTTTTAAAATTTTGATTTTTTTGTGTAAATTGGTTGCGGAAACAGGATTTGAACCTGTGACCTTCGGGTTATGAGCCCGACGAGCTACCGAACTGCTCTATTCCGCGACGCTTAAAAATTTTGCTTTTTAGTTTACTCTTTGTCAGTGTCTCT
>Ga0256826_1000862_pt1 | contig 18876 bp, 13 predicted proteins | sample CV79metaG_FD_185975 | JGI IMG/M metagenome (GOLD analysis project Ga0256826, IMG submission 185975) | Hydrothermal vent microbial communities from East Pacific Rise, Pacific Ocean - CV79 | ecosystem: Environmental > Aquatic > Marine > Hydrothermal vents | place: Pacific Ocean: East Pacific Rise...
AAAGTAATAGAAGATGATTCATCATGGTATGACTTTATGAATCCTTGGTCAGAAAGTAGTGAAGAAGTTGTAAAAGCTCAAGAGACTAAAGTGGTAGAAGATGAATCCTCTTGGTATGACTTTATGAATCCATTTTCTTCAGATACAAAAGGCAACTAATGAAACTAAGTGATTATGGAGAATTCCCAAGCGATATACCTGTAATAGCAGAAGATTCTCTTTTTTTATATCCTTTTATGATAAGCCCACTTTTTTTATCTGATGATATAAATATAGATGCAGCTACAAAGGCTATTGAAGATGGATCTTTAGTAATAGTTTGTCCAACTAAACCTGCACATGAGAGCCAAAGAGATTTTGAATCATTGTATGATGCAGGAGTTGTTGGTTCTATTATGAGAAAAGTTGCACTTCCTGATGGTCGTGTTAAAGTTCTTTTTCAAGGTTTAGCTCGTGCAAAAATTTCTGCTAAAGTTTCAGAAAATCCTCTTATAGCAACAGTAAATACAATAGAAGTAACAAATGTAAACTCATTAAAAATTGATGCTATTTTAGAGATACTTCGTGAAAAAGTTCGTACACTTTCAGGAGTAAGTAACTATTTTCCACCAGATTTACTTCGTACAATTGAAGAAAATCATGATCATAATCGTATTATAGATTTAATATGTTCAACTGTAAAACTAAAAAAAGAACAAGCTTATAATTTATTCGTTGAGAGTGATACAGAAAAAAGATTTTTAGATTTAATAGAGTTTCTTATAGATGAAATTGAAGCAAATAAACTTCAAAAAGAGATTCGTTCAAAAGTTCATACGCATATAGAAAAAGTAAATAAAGAATATTTTTTAAAAGAGCAATTGAAGCAGATTCAAAAAGAGCTTGGAAGTGATACTTCAAGAGATGAAGAGATTCAAGAATATAAAGATAAGTTAGAGTCAAAAAAGAAAAAAATGAATGCTGATGCTTATAAAGAAGTAAATAAGCAAATAGAAAGATTTTCTCGTATGCATCCTGATTCTTCAGATGCTTCAATGACTCAAACATATCTTGATTGGGTTTTAGAAATACCTTTTGGAGAAGAGAGTAAACGTGCGCTTAAAATATCTGATGTTCAAAATCAATTAGATAAAGATCATTTTTCATTAGAAAAACCAAAAGAGCGTATTACAGAATTTTTTGCAGTAAAAGAATTAATGGAACTTCGTGGAGTTAAAAGTTCTAATGGTGCTATTCTTTGTTTTTCAGGACCTCCAGGTGTTGGTAAAACATCTTTAGCAAACTCTATTGCAGAGGCACTAAAACGTCCACTTGTAAGAATCGCATTAGGTGGTTTAGAAGATGTAAATGAACTTCGTGGTCATCGTCGTACTTATGTTGGTGCAATGCCTGGCCGTATTACTCAGGGTTTAATAGATGCTAAGAAAATGAATCCAGTAATTGTACTTGATGAGATAGATAAAGTTTCTAAGTCAGGTCGTGGTGACCCAACTGCAGCACTTTTAGAGATACTTGATCCTGAGCAAAATAAAGAGTTTCGTGATTATTATTTAAATTTTAATATAGACTTAACTAAGGTTATTTTTATTGCTACAGCAAATGATGTTGGACGTATTCCAGCAGCACTTCGTGATAGAATGGAATTTATTCAAATAAGTTCATATACTCCGCAAGAAAAGTTTGAGATTGCTACTCGTTATTTAATTCCACAAGAGATAAAAAAACATGGTCTTAAAAAACGTGAAGTAAATATATCTAAACCAGCTATAAAAGAGTTAATTCATGCTTACACACGTGAAGCTGGAGTTAGAAATCTACGTCGTCGTTTAGCAAATATGGCTAGAAAAGTAGCACGTGAAATTTTAGAGCATCCAGAGACTACTAAAGTGTCAATTAGTCTTAAAAATTTAAAAGATTATTTTGATAAAACAGTATTTGAGATAGATAAAACGGATAGAAAACCAATAGTTGGTGTAGTAAATGGTCTGGCATGGACAGCAGTTGGTGGGGATGTATTAAAGATAGAGTCTATACGTATTAAGGGTAAGGGCACAATGGCTCTAACTGGTTCTCTTGGTGATGTTATGAAGGAATCAGCTCGCATTGCTTATAGTGTAGTTAAAACTCTGATAGATACTAGAAAACTTAAAATTGATATGAAAAATGTACCACTTACATTTAAAGAAAAAGAAGATGGTATTAAAGTTGATCCAAGTGAAGTTTATAAACGTTATGACTTACATATTCATGTTCCTGATGGTGCGACACCAAAGGATGGTCCATCAGCTGGTATAGCTATGGTAAGTGTTATAGCATCTATTCTTTCATCAAATAAAATTCGTTCAGAAATTGCAATGACTGGTGAAGTTTCACTATCTGGAGATGTATTACCTATTGGTGGACTTAAAGAAAAACTAATTGCTGCACATAAAGCTGGGATGACTAAAGCATTAATACCAATGAAAAATTATGAGCGTGATTTAGAAGAGATTCCAGATGAAGTAAAAGAATATGTAGAAATTGTCGGTGTAAGTAGAATAGAAGAGGTCTTAAAACAAATACTTGTATAAGACTCTATCTGATATATTAAACTAAAATAGAACCTATTTTTGAATTAAGATCATTCTTTCTGATAGGTTTCATTAAGAAGCCATTAGCACCTAAATCAAGTGCTTCTGTTCTCTTTGTTTCATCAGTTGTAAGAACAATAATAGGAATTTGTTCAATATTTTCATCTGAACGAACAACTTTTAAAACTTCTAAACCATTCATTACTGGCATTATTATATCCAATAACATTAGGTTTATATCTGATCTAGATTTTATAACACCTATAGCATCTGAACCATTTTTTGCTTCAATAACTTCTTTTACATTTTCATTTTTCATTAACATTGATTTTAACAATTTTAAATTTATCATATCATCATCAACAGCTAGTATAATTAAATCTTTTGACATTTTTAACCTTTAGTTTAATTTAGCAAATAAAGATTTTAATTCATCTCTATTTACAACATTTTTAATAATCTTATCTACATGTTGTTTATGTGCTGTAGTGTTTTTTTCTAGAGTATCATCTATAAGGACTATTTTTGTATCTAATTTATTAAAATCACTGATATCTCTAATACTAGCAGTACATCTTTCTAGATTTAGACCCTTATACTCTGCATCAAACATTACTACATGGTAAGAATTATCTTGTAGTAATGATTTAAACTCTTCAATTGATGTTGCAACATCATATGTAAGCCCATTAATGCTATCTAAAATTTTTGTATACATTCTTGATTCGAAAGCTGATTTTTTTGCTAATAAAATATCAGCTTTATAAGTGATTTTATTTTCAGTTTCTATATTTACTTCTTCAGCTTCTGTTAGTTCTTCTACAGTTTGCTGAGTTGTTTTTACTTCAAATTCTTCATTTGAAACAATAAATTCAGATAAAAATTGATTTAAAAGATATATTATCTCTGAACGAACTAAAGGCTTAGTTGTATATTCATCAAGACCAGCAGCTAGAAATTTTTCTCTATCACCTTTAAGTGCATTTGCAGTAAGTGCTACAATTGGTTTGTGAACTTTTTCATAATCTTCTTCCCAGTCAAGAATTTCTTGGGTAGCTTCAACACCATCTAGGAAAGGCATTTGAATGTCCATGAAAATCATATCAAAATCTCCATCTTTTCTTTTTTGAAAAGCTTCTAAACCATTATTCGCAATAGTAATCTTTAATCCCAAATCTTCCAATGTTCTCTGGATAAGTTTTTGGTTAATAATATTATCTTCAGCCACTAAAACATTTGCAACAAATTTTGATGTATGAGAGTCAAACTTTTTACGACTTGTTTTTTTAACAACTTTATTAACATTAGTATGTTGAGTATAAGCCTCTAAAGTTGCTTTTAATTTTGATGAGTGTAATGGTTCATATAAAGTTTTAAATATATCAAGACCATATGAATCTATTTTTCGCATAAGATTAGATTTTGTAAGTACTATTAGTTCTTGAGGAAGTTTAGAAATATCTTCAAGTATATCTTCATCAACATAGTCAAAATCAACAATTACAAGATTATAGTTAGTATCTTGTTGTAAAACTGATACTTTAGACACATCTTTAAATGTTGTATATCCAACACCATAAAAGTCTAAATATTCTCTTAGATATTTATCTTGTTTTTTAAGTTTTAGTGAATCACTTAAGATTAAAGCATTTAAAGTATTGAAGCTATCTTGAGAACTTTCGTTTAGTGTCTCTACCTCTTCGAGTTCTATTGTAAAGAAGAATGTAGTACCTTCTCCTGGCACACTATCAAGATCAAGTTTTCCACCCATAAGCTCAATAAAATTAGATGAAATAGTTAGTCCAAGACCAGTACCACCATACTTACGAGTAATAGATGTATCAGCTTGTGAGAATGCTTCAAAAATTCTAGATTTTTGTTCACTTGTTACACCAATACCACTATCTTGAATTTCAAACTTAATTCTAGTTCTACCGATTGTATCACATTTTATTTTTCTGATATCAACATTAATTGCACCAGCATTATTTGTGAATTTAACAGCATTTGAAAGAAGGTTAATAACAACTTCTTTAATTTTAGTAGGATCACCTTTTAGTGGGAACTCAAGTTGTGGATCAATGAAACAACCAAGATTAATGTGTTTTTCAGCTGCACGTACAGCGTAAACTTCAACTGCTGATTCAAATTCAACAATTGGGTTAAATGCTACATCTTCAATTTCTAGTTTATTTGATTCAATTTTTGAAAGGTCTAGAATATTATTTATAATTTCAAGAAGATTTTCAGATGATTTTTCAATAATATCAACGAACTCACCTTGTTCCTCTTCTAAACCAGAATCTTTTAGAAGTTCTGTAAATCCAACAATACCATTTAGTGGTGTGCGAATTTCATGTGACATGTTTGCCAAGAACATTGATTTTGCTTCAGATGCTTCTTGCGCAGATAGTTTATCTTTTTTTGTTTGCTCAATAATCTTTTCAAGAAGTTCATATGCTTTATTTGTACCTTCCGCTGTATGAAGATCTATAGTAGTGTTTTCTGAATCTGTATCATCAGCAACAGTTTTAAGTACATTCTCAAGATTTTTAATATTTGTAGCAATTTCATTAGATAGTAGATAACCTAGAACTGCTAGTAAAATGGCAATAATCCAAACAGTAAATGTAACAATAAGTACTTGAAGTGATTCCTCTTTTACTCTTTTTGCTCTTTCATCCATATCTGTAATAAGAATTTTTTCTGCATCTGAGATAATATTTATTTTTTCAGAAAGCATTGTAAACCAAATACCAGAAGAGATGTCATATTCACCAGTTGAAGAGGCAGTAATAATTGCTGTACGTTCAGCATTTATATCTTCAAATAATTCTGTTGCTTCTTCATTTTTAAATATAGAATCAAGTCTTGAAGTTAAATCTTTATCATGCATTCTATCATAACTTAGAGCATCCGCTTTTCCAATAATACTAATCCATCTATTTAAATCATCTTCAGTTAATTCAGTTGAGCGTGAGATAACATATGACATATATCCACGTTCAATACCAGATGCTTCTTTCGCATTTACCATTGATATATAAAGAGAATATAGTTCTGAAATATCTTGATCAATTTGATTTTTAGTAATTTGTTGAAGTTGTTCAATAAATTCTCTTTGCGCCGAACTATATATATCAAGAAACATCTCATTAAATTCAATTTTATGTTCGTCAACAAGAGGTCTTGTTGCTTTAATCTTTTTATATAAAGAAGATACACTAGTGATATTTTGACAAGCAACACAGGTTGCTCCAGCTTTAGAGCTATTATGAGTATGAAGAACTTCATCATCATTTGCTAAGTATGCAGCTACTTTTTCATCAACAACTTTTCTTTGTTTTGAAAGAGATTTAAGTATATTACCCTCTTTATTTCCTAGATACATAGCACTCATACCACGTTCACGCGCAACATTACCAACTATCTCATTAAGATTTGCATTTTGATTAAGTTTGTCTATTAATTGACTAGAAACTTTATAGTCATTAAATGAACCATAAACATAGTAACTTGTCATTGAAAATAAAATAATAATAGGTAGTAATGATATTAATCTAAGTCTATTTTTTAATCCAAACTGCATTTTTACTCCTGTGTGCTGATTTGAGCCAGCTTTGAGATTATCTCTTTAACTGAAGCTTTTATTTTATTAGTATCAGTAGTATTGGTAATGTCATCTAAGTCAGAGTCAAGTTTATGTATACGCATATTTTCACTCATACCTTTTATCTTACTTGCTAGATTTTTACAAATAGTAAGATCATTATTATCAGCTGATTGTGAAATAGTTTGAGCTAATTCATTAGACTCTTTAATGTAATCATCAAATAACTCATTAAAACTATCTAAATCTATACCAATATCATTAGCAATTAATTCTCTATCGTATTCTAATGCAATATCTAGTACATCATCTTGAGATACATTTTCATCATCTATAACTTCATCTAATATGGATAAATCTTCATTAATCTCTTCATTTGAAATATTAGTCGTCAAAAAGTCATCATCTGCAAGTTCTACAACTGCTATAGTATCTGGAACATCTGAATCTAAAACTGTAATATCTTCAAGTTTATCTTCTTTAAATGATAAAATAAATTCGTCATCCTCGTCTTCTATTTTCACCGTTTCTATGTCTGTTTTCGTAGCTGGAGTTATTTGTAAAGTTTTACCAGATAGTTTATCTATCATAAGATAGAATCGATTTAAATTTAATTTAATATCTTCAAAATTATTTGAAGTATTTGCTAGTGTTAGTGCATCTAATGCATCTTCAATTCTAAGATTAGCTGCCACACCTTTTAGTTTATGTGATTGAATTTTTATATTGTCTAACTCTTCATTTTCTACTGATTGATATAGTTCATCTTTGAAACTAAGTGCTTGAGTGATAAAATCTTGAATAAATTCTTCAATAAGATCAATTGGAAGTCCAAGTTCTTCAGAAGCTACTTCAGGATTGTAAACATAGTTTGCAAATTCACCATTTTCTAAAATTTCTTCAACTTGCTTTTGTTTAACTATTGGTTTTTCTTCTACAACTTCTTCTGGAATATGAGTTTCTTTATCTCTCATAACTTCAATCTCTTCATCATGAGGCGCATCATCTGCAGTAAGGTCTTCTATCTCAATTTCTGTCTCATATATATCTTCAATTGTTGAATCATTTGTGTTTGAAGATTCATATGGGTCATAAGATGCTTCAGCAGTTTCAGCTTTTATCTCTTCATCTGTTGCATCTTCAATTATTGATCCAGGGGTAGTAAATAATTCTGTTTTCCCATTTGCTGGAGCTGGTGCAGGTTTTTCATTTATATCAGATAAAAGTTTTTCAGTTTGAGATGAACTTAATGATTTTATATTTTGTAAAATAACAGAGAATGCTTTTTCAGATGGGCTATCCACTAAATAAGCTGTATTTATACCTAAAGTTGCTGAGTAATTTTTGTTGTTAATATGAATGATTACTTTAGCTTCCGCACCATTTTTATCAAGAACATAATCAATCCAATGAACGTGTTTAAAGTTATGTATACACCCTGGTGTTTTTACAAATAAATCTGCAAAATCTGCTGCTTCAGCACGAAGGTCAGCTAATGTTGATAATCCCAAAGCTTCTAAATCAGCTTCATCAATTCCTAAGAACTCTTTTTTGTAGTTATAGATTAACATGTATTCCCTTTAAGTTATTTTTAAATAAGTTTTTCATTTTCAATAATATTTTTTCTAGCTGCTGGTTTTGAAACTGAGATATAACCAGTTATTTGATCATTAGTATTAAAGATAGGTGCTATTTCCATATCTACCCAATAAAATTTACCATCTTTACGTAAATTTTTTAACATTCCATTCCATACTTGAGCATTTTTAAGTGAAGCCCACATCTTATCAAATAGTTCTTGAGATACATCAGGATGTCTAATGATATCGTGGTTACTATCAATTAATTCATTAACTGTATATCCAGATATTTCACTAAATTTTCTATTTACAAATGTGATTTTTCCATTAAGGTCAGTCTGACTAATTGCAACTCTACCCTCATAAATATATTCTTCATCTGTTGGTACAACTTTATTCATAAAAAACCTTTTTATAATAGATGTATAATAATTTCCACTAATATATCATTAATAGTTTAAAAAAAAACTTATTTATAAATATTTTTAATAATTTGGGCATCTTTTTGGTTTAAAAGCATACTTATATCTTCAATAGTTATTTTTTTCAATTCTTCAAAGGTTCCAAAGTGATTTAATAATTTTATTATTTTTGCTTGAGAAATTCCCTTTAAATTTAAAAGTTTACTTTCCTGATCAAGTTTTAATTTAGTTTTTTTATGAAAATTTATGGCACACCTATGTGCTTCATCTCTAAGATTTTGAACCCATTGAAGTCTTTTATCACTCTCTTTTAGCTTAAATATATCATGCTCTACATGTAGAATGTCTTTAGCCTTACCTTTTGCACGATGTGCTTTAGCATCAATCTTTTCTTTGCTGATTGCAATTACATCTAAAAAAACTCCATAAGAATTTAGTATTTCAAGTGCAAGCTTTAAAAGAGTAGCTCCACCGTCTAAAATCCATAAGTCAGGTGGTGGATTTTTTTCAAAACTATCAACCCTTCTAGTTAATGTTTCACGCATTTGAGCATATTCATCTTTGGCTTCTAAATGGTATGTGCGGTAAGATTTTTTATCAAATTTACTCTCTTCATAAACTGCCATTGCTCCAACTGTTGCAACTCCCGCCATATGAGAGTTATCAAATATTTCAACTCTTGAAGGTAGCCTTTGTAAATCAAAAAGTTCTTGAATATCATTTAGTATTTTTGTATCAGGTTTATTTTTGTCTTTTTTGAGAAGTTCATCAGCATTTAAAAGTGCTAACTCTATTAAATGCTTCTTATCCCCTCTTTGTGGTATGATAATATTTGCTTTTTTAGAAAATACTTTACTTAGATGTTCTTCTATCATCTCTACATGTAGAAATTTCTTAGCTACTAAAATTGGTGCGATAATTGGTGGTTTTTCATCTTTATAAAAATTTATTAAAACTCTTTGATATAGTTCATCAATATCAAAGCCATCATTTAGTTGTATAAAATTATGTGAAGATGAGATAATTTTTCCATTACGCATAAATATACGAACAACTACTACACGTTTAAGAGAATTTTTAATTACAAAAATATCGTAGTTCTCATCTGAAGCAAAATCAATATTACTCTTGATTTCAGAACGGCTAATTCTATCGCATCTATCACGAATCTCAGCAGCTTCTTCAAAACGCATATCCTCAGCATAAAAACTCATTTTATCTGTAAGTTTTTGAATAAGTAATTTCTTATTTTTTATAAGCGAAGTTGCTAAATCCACCTCTTTTTGATAAATTTCTTTTTTGATTGGAAGTTCACAAGGACCTAAACATTTATCTATTTGATGGTAGAGACATAATTTTTTACTTTTTAGTGAGCCTTTTTTTTGAACTAATTTACAAAGCTCATAAATTGAGTCTAAAATATCTCTAGCACCAATAGAGTATGGACCATAGTATTTGATATTTTTTGCTTGTATTATTTTTCTAGTTATCTCAAAACGTGGATATTCCTTAGAATTATCTATGTAAATATATGGGTATGTTTTATCATCACGAAGTAAGATATTGTACTTTGGATTTAACTGTTTTATAAGTGAATTTTCAAGTATAAGTGCATCATGTTCAGTATTTACAATGATATAATTTAAACTTGTAACTTGTTCTATCATCTTGGTAATTCTAAGTGATAAATTACTATTTGCTTTTAGCTTTGGAGTAAAATTAAAGTAACTTTTAACACGATTTGATAGATTTTTAGCTTTTCCAATATATAGCAAATGACCATCTTTATCAAAATACTGGTAAATTCCAGCAGATGATGGAAGCTGTTTTATTGTTTCAGTTAGTGTCATTTTTAGCTTTTATAATATCTTGAATACTCTTCACAAGTTTGTTTAATTTTTCATCATCTATCTCTACATGTAGAGTACCACTTGCTCTTTCTTTATAAGTAACAGGTTTATTTTTACTCTCTACATGTAGAGCTTTTTTTGGTGTATGTGTTACAAATGCTTTAATATCATCAAATAATTTTACATCATTTTCTTTACATTCATCAGGTGTATGAAAATTTAAAGCGAATTTAATGCTTTGTATATTATTATCAAACTCTTGTTTACCAACAGGATGATTAAATACAAAAAATAAAGTTTTGTTTTTGATATAGGCAAAGTTTATCATCTTCTGTACAGGTGATGTAAACATAGATTGTACTATATTGATACACTTATAGTAAGATAATTTAGAAAATTGAGGTTTACTTTGAATAAAATTAAGAATTTGACTAGCATTTTTCATCTAGTAATTATAGCAGTGTTTTTATTAGGTTTGAGTGGATGTGGATATAAAGCTGACCCATATTATGAAGAAGAAGCACCTATTGGTGATCAAAATATAGAATTTCACGTAAAAGAGCCAGTTCAAAAATAATGAAATATGATGTAATAATTATAGGTGCTGGAGTAGCAGGCTTATACGCTGCAATACACCTACCAAGTAATAAAAAAGTACTTATTATTAACAAACGAGAAACTTTTAAATGTAATACTTTTTATGCACAAGGTGGTATAGCCTTAGCAGTTGATAAAAATGATATATCTCTACATGTAGAGGATACATTAGAAGCTGGAGCTGGTCTTTGTGATGAAGCAGCCGTTACATCTATGAGTGAAAACTCACGCGCAGCTATTGATGATTTGATAAAACGAGGATTTCTTTTTGATAGTGATGAAGATGGAAATTTACTCTATACTAAAGAAGCTGCTCACTCAAGAGAAAGAATACTTCATGCTGGTGGTGATGCAACTGGACGATACTTACACCATTTCTTACTTTCACAAAATCCACATCCAATGCTTGGAAATGCCAGAGTAGTAGATCTTCTTATAAAAGATGATGAGTGTTATGGTGTTACAGTTTTAGACCATAGAGAGAGTAGAAATATATACGCAAAAGATGTAATTATTGCTTCTGGTGGTGTTGGTTCACTTTATGAATACCATACAAATGCCCCATGTATAAGCGCAGATATGCAAGGTCTTTGTATTGAAAAAGGGATAAAATTAGAAAATATGGAGATGATGCAGTTTCACCCAACTGTATTTGTAAACTCTGAATTTGCACAAAAACAATTATTAACTGAGGCTCTGAGAGGTGAGGGTGCTACAATTGAAGATGAAAATCAAAAAAGATTTTTGTTTGATTATGATGAGCGAGGTGAGTTGGCATCAAGGGATATTGTTAGTAAAGCAATATATGATTACACTCAAAAAACAGGTTTAAAGGTTTATCTTAATTGCTCAAATTTTGAGTATCATTACTTCACTCAACGTTTTCCAAATATATTTAAAAATCTGCAAGATTTGGGTTTTGATGTTCCATCTGCAAGAGTTCCTATATCTCCAGCTTTTCATTATGCTATTGGTGGGATAAAAAGTGACCTAAATGGACAAGTAGAAAATATAAAAGGTTTATATGCAGTAGGAGAAGCTGCATCAACTAAAGTACATGGTGCAAATAGATTAGCTTCAAATTCACTTTTAGAAGCTTTAGTGTTTTCAAAAAAAGCTGCTTTAAAAATTATAAAAAATGCTAGAGAAGAGAAAAATTTAGAGTTTGAAATTATAAATGAAATTATGAGTTTGAAAGATGATAAAACAAAAAAGAACCTTTTACGAGCAATAATGTGGGAAAATGTGTCAATTGTTAGGACAAAAAGAGGATTAAATGATGCTTTAGAGCAAATTAATGCTCTTTTAAATGAAAATATTGGTAGACTATTGAAATTTCGTTTACTTACAGCAAGACAGATAGTTTTATCTGCGCTCTCAAGGGAAGAGTCTGTTGGGGTACACACAATCTTAGAGGAGAATTAATGTTAAAGATTTTATCATTATTGGGTTTAACTAGTATTGCTGCTTTTGCTACTACTAGTGCGCATGCAGCTGGGCATGCTGTTGATTTAGCGACAGAACCATTTGGTTGGATGTTATTAGCTATATTTGTAATTGGTTATTATTTTATTGCTGCAGAGGAAAAATATCATATTAATAAAGCAAAACCAGCTTTATTTACAGGTACATTTATGTTTATGTTACTTGGTGCATACTACGCATGGAATGGTTTAAATTTTGCTGCATTTGATACAGAAATAGCACATCTTATTTTAGAAATCGCAGAGATATTCTTTTTCTTATTTGTTGCAATGACTTTTATTGAAGCATTAATCGAGCGTAATGTATTTGACGCATTAAAAGAGAAACTTCTTAACGCTGGATATAGTTATAAACAACTATTTTGGGTTACTGGATTTTTAGCATTTTTCATCTCTCCAGTAGCAGATAACTTAACAACTGCGTTAATACTTTCGACTGTACTTTTAACTATTGAAAAAGATAACAAGGCCTTTCTTGTTCCAGCAGCGATAAATGTTGTTGTTGCAGCTAATGCTGGTGGGGCTTGGTCACCATTTGGTGATATTACAACTCTAATGGCATGGGCAGCAGATAAGGGTCATTTTGTTGATTTTCTTTTCTTATTTCCTTCTGCTATTATTGGTTGGGGTGTTACTGGTTTTTTACTTTCTAACTTTGTTCCAGTTGGACAACCTAAGAAAATAGAAGGTGCTGAACCTGTTGTTATGCATAAAGGTGGAAAAGTTATTATATTTTTAGGTGTATTTACAATTGCTTCTGCTGTTTTAGGTAAACAAATAATGCATTTACCACCAATGTGGGGTATGTTATTTGGTCTTTCAATTCTTCAACTTTATGCATATACACTTAAAAAATATCATGACCATGATATCCAAATCTATAAATCAGTTTCAAAAATAGAAAATGATACATTATTATTTTTCTTCGGTATTTTAGCTGCTGTTGGTGCATTACACTTCGCAGGTTTCTTAGGTCACGCAGCACATTTATATACTATGTTTGACCCAACTTATGTAAATATTGGTGTTGGTTTTCTTTCTGCTATAGTTGATAATGTTCCCGTTATGTCAGCAGTTCTTAAAGCTAGTCCAGATATTCCTCTTGCTCAATGGATGCTAGTTACTCTAACTGCTGGTGTTGGTGGAAGTTTAATCTCTTTTGGTTCTGCTGCTGGTGTTGGTGTTATGGGTAAACTTCATGGTATTTATACTTTTGGAAGTCATATGAAATTTGCTTGGACTATCCTTGTTGGTTACTTTGCCTCTGTAGCTATTTGGTATACACAGTTTGAAGTTTTAGGTCTTTACATCAAGCACTAATAAAATTCTGAGCATTGCTCAGAATTTATCTTTTACTTATCCTTTTTATAGTATCCTTTTAAAATTATTTATATATTTTTTTATGAAAAGGTCCCTCCAATGATAAATGTTAGCATTATAGTACTAGACTTTGGTTCTCAATATACTCAACTTATAGCTCGTCGTCTTCGTGAAGATAAAATTTATTGTGAGATTCTTCCATATCACACTTCGGCTGAAGAGATAAAATCTAAAAATCCTAAAGGTGTTATCCTTTCTGGTGGTCCATCTTCTGTTTATAATGAAGATGCTTATGAAGTAGATCAAGGTGTATATGCTATGGGCATACCAGTTCTTGGTATCTGTTATGGTATGCAAAGAATTGCTGTTGATTTTGGTGGAAGTGTTGTTCGTTCAAATCACCATGAATATGGAAAAGCAGAATTAAAATTAGAAACTGCTTCACCACTTCTTGCTGATTGTGATGATGATAGAATTGTTTGGATGAGTCATTCTGATAAAGTAGACAAACTTCCTGAAGGTTTCGCTCCAATAGCTACTTCAGCTAACTCTCCATATGCAGCAATTGCAAATGAAGAAAAACGTGTATACGCTATGCAGTTTCATCCAGAAGTTCAACACTCAGAAGAGGGTTATCTTATGCTTAGAAACTTCGCAAAAAATATTTGTGGAGTAACTGAGAAATGGAAAATGGAGCACTTCTTAAAACAACAAATCGAATCTATTCGTGAAAAAGTAGGAACTGGTAAAGTTCTTTGTGGTTTATCTGGTGGAGTTGATAGTTCTGTTGTTGCTGCTATGCTTTATGAAGCAATTGGTGATCAACTTATCCCAGTATTTGTTGATAATGGACTTCTAAGAAAAGGTGAGCGTGAACAAGTTGAAGAAGTTTTCAAAATAAACTTAAAAACTCCACTTATAACTGTTGACGCTGTTGATAACTTTTTAGGTAAACTTGAAGGTATCTCTGACCCTGAACAAAAGCGTAAAATTATTGGTCATACTTTCATTGAAGAGTTCGAAAAAGAAGCTAAAAAACATGATGGTATTAAGTTTTTAGCTCAAGGTACACTTTACCCTGATGTTATTGAAAGTATCTCTGTAAATGGTCCATCTGAAGTTATTAAGTCACATCATAATGTTGGTGGGCTTCCTGATTGGATGGATTTTGAGTTAATTGAGCCACTTCGTGAATTATTTAAAGATGAAGTTCGTAAAATTGGATTAGAACTTGGACTTCCAGAAGGTATGATTAATCGTCATCCATTCCCTGGTCCTGGTTTAGCAATAAGAATTATGGGTGATGTTAATGTTCCAGATTTAACTATTTTACGTGAAGCTGATGTTATTTTACTTGATGAGTTAAAAGCTAGTGGATACTATGCTAAAACTTGGCAAGCATTTGCAGTTTTACTAAATGTAAAATCTGTTGGAGTTATGGGTGATAACCGTACTTATGATAACACTGTTTGTGTTCGTGTTGTTGAAGCAGTTGATGGAATGACTGCAACCTTTGCTCGTCTTCCACATGATTTACTTGAAAGAATTTCAAGAAGAATCATTAATGAAGTTGATGGAATCAATAGAGTTGTTTATGATATCTCTAGCAAGCCTCCAGCAACTATTGAGTGGGAATAAGCTAAAAGCTTATTTCTCATGAATAAAATATATCTTTTTTCCGCTACACCAAATCTAAATGCTCTACATGTAAATACTCTTGATTTTGATTTTTTTCAACCACAAATAAATTTTTCAAATTATGATTATTTAGTTTTAACATCAAAAAAAGCAGTAGACGCACTGCAATATTATAATAAAAAAGATTACATTAATATTCCAGCACTTTGTATCTCTAGGTTTACTAAAGAGTATTACGAAAAATTTGCTGGTAAAATTTTAGATGTAGGCAATGGAATAGGTTCAAATTTACAAACCATTATAGATACTTATCCAAAAGATAAAAAATGGTTGTACCTTAGAGCAAAAGAGATAGCTAGTGATGCTCTACATGTAGAGGAAGCTATTGTTTATGAGAGTAGATGTTCAGATGAAATTTTGAATTTTAGATTAGAGGATAAAGATGCTATTTTAATCTTTACATCTCCATCCTCTGTAAGATGTTTTTTAAAAAATAACTCTCTACATGTAGAGCAAAAAATCATAGTTATTGGAACAACTACAGCTAAGGCTTTACCAACAAAAGTTAACTATAAAGTATCAGATAAAACTTCTATCAATAGCTGTTTAGAACTTGCATCAACATTTTAAAAAAAGTTAAGTTTTATAAGAGTATAATATTTGATATAGTCTGAGTAGTTCGATATATCGCACTAATGAGGGTTCTACATTTTCAATTCGTGAACTAGTAAGGCTTTCGTGTGTTGGTGATATCATTTGAGGTATGTTAACTCTGCCAAGATATTGCCACCTTTAGAAAGTTTTCTCTTCACCCAAATTCGGCTTTTAGAACCAAGCCAAGGCGAGACGGCTACTCGGGTTATCTTCTTATCTATTCTTTGATATACAAATTAAGCCTCAATAATTTCTTATATGATATAATCAACATTATTTATTTATATTTATGGAGTGTTGATGAAGATTTTAATTTTAGGTAGTGGTGGACGTGAGTATTCTATTGCTCGTGCAATAAAAAATGAAGAAGAAAATCATGAACTATTTTTTCAACCTGGAAATGGTGCTACAAACGACTTAGGCACTAACTTAAATATTAAAGATTATCACGACTTGGCTCAGTTTGCTATTGATAATTCAATTGACCTTACAATAGTAGGACCAGAAGCTCCTCTAGTTGATGGTGTTGTAGATATTTTTAAAGCAAAGAATTTAACTATTTTTGGACCAAGTAAAGAAGCTGCACAACTTGAAGGCTCTAAAGTTTATATGAAAAACTTTTTAGCAAAGTACAATATCCCAACTGCAAAATATATTGAAACAGCATCAATCGAAGATGCTTTTAAATTTACAGATACTCTAAATGCTCCAATAGTTGTAAAAGCTGATGGACTTTGTGGTGGTAAAGGTGTAATAATTGCACAAAATCATGATGAAGCAAAAGTAGCAATTAGCGAAATGCTTAGTGGTAAAAGTTTTGGTGATGCTGGACTTAAAGTAATCGTAGAAGAGTTTTTAGATGGTTATGAACTTTCAATGTTTGCTATTTGCGATGGTGATGACTACATACTTCTTCAAGCTGCACAAGACCATAAAAGATTGCTTAACAATGATGAAGGACCAAATACTGGTGGAATGGGTGCTTATGCTCCAACACCACTTGTTGATGATGAACTTTATCAAAAAGTAAAAGATAGAGTTATTGTTCCAACACTTGATGGTATGAAAAAAGAGGGTGCTCCTTTTGAGGGTGTTCTTTTTATTGGAATTATGGTTGTGAATGGTGAACCAATTACACTAGAATTTAATGTTCGTTTTGGAGATCCTGAGTGTGAGATACTTATGCCTCTTATGACTTCACCAGTATCTGATATGTTTTATAAAGCGGCTACAAATAAACTAAATGAAATTAAAGTTGAATTCTCTAAACAATACGCAGTTGGTGTTGTAATGGCATCTGAGAATTATCCGTATAAAAGTTCAACTCCTGCTGAAATTATTTTAGATGATGTTAAACATGATGAGATAGAAAAAAATACTCATATCTCTTTTGCTGGTGTTAGCGAAGAAGATGGTGTTCTTTATGCTGATGGTGGTCGTGTTTTAGTTTGTGTTGGTTTAGGTGATACTATTAAGCAAGCAAGAGATAGAGCATATTTAAGATGTGGACAAGTTCACTTCGTGGGTAAAAAAATCCGTACTGATATTGCATATCAAGCTCTTTAGGAAGTTAAGTCAGTGAACGAAGAAATAGAACAAAAATTACATTCCGAAGGCATTATTCTTGCATCTGTAAAAAAAAGAAGTATGGCATTTTTTATAGATGAGATGCTTCTTTCTCTTTTACTTATTATAGCTCTTGGTGATTCATTTTTTCAGGCTAAGACAGTTGAAGAGATGATTATCCTTACAAACCAATTTTTACTTGAGTTTATAGCTATGAAGATTTTTTATCAGGCTTTTTTTATAATGAAGTATGGGGCTACCCTTGGTAAGATTGCTATGAAAATAAAAGTAGTTGATGCTAAAATATTACAAACACCAAATGTTGTAGTAGCATTAAATCGTTCAATTATTAGAATAGTATCTGAGATGATGTTTTATCTAGGTTTTATTTGGGGGATTATGGATCCTAATCGTCAAGCTTGGCATGATAAAAGTGCTAAAACATTGGTTGTAAATGTTTAGGTTATTATTAATAGTTTTACTATCGGTAACTTTTTTAAATGCAAATGATATAAAAGATAGTTCTAAAGTTGAAGTATATGCTACAAGCATGACTACTAAAGATAATATTGTAACAGCAAAAGATGATGTAGTTGTTGTTTATAAGGATTATTATTTAAGTGCGAAAAAAGCTATTTATAATAGAAATACAGGTTTACTAGAACTTTTTGAAAATGTTCGTGCTACAAAAGGTGATAATATTCAACTTCTTGGTAACTATGCAAAACTTAATATTGCTAAAAAAGAGCGTAGTTTTAAACCTTTTTATATGTTAGAAAAAACTTCAGATGTTTGGATTTCAGGTTGTGAAAGTTATGCCAAAGACATGGAAATAACTATTAAATCTGGTGTTATGAGTGGATGTGATCAAAATGATCCTTTTTGGACTATGGAATTTTCTTCTGCTGATTATAATACTGATACAATGTGGTTAGATTTATATAATACTAGAATATATATATATGATATTCCAGTATTTTATACACCTTATTTTGGTTATTCTTTAGATACAACTAGACGAACTGGTCTTTTACCTCCCACTGTTGGTCTATCAAGTGATGAGGGCGCTTTTTATCAACAATCATTATATATAGCGGAGAGTAATTGGTGGGATTTAGAGATTACACCACAAATTAGAACTAACCGTGGTGCAGGAATATATTCTACTTTTAGATGGGTTGATTCTAAATATTCTAAAGGTACTTTAACTGCTGGATATTTTAAAGAAAATGATGATTATTTTTATCGTCAGAGTTATAGCTTATCTAATAAAGAACATTATGGATTTAATTTACATTATGAAAATACTGATTTTATAAATCAATGGTTTGGTGTAAATCTTGATGGTCAATCTGGGATTTATGTTGATGTAAATGAGATGAACGATGTTGATTATATTAACCTTTCATCAACAAATACAATAGAGACTCAAACAGCTATACAAGTTATTTCTAGAGCAAATATGTTCTATAATACTGATGATAATTATGTAGGTATGTATTTAAAATATTATAAAGATTTAAGTACAGATTCTAACGAAGAGACTCTTCAGAACTTACCTTCTATTCAGTATCATAGTTATTTA
>Ga0256826_1000863_pt1 | contig 18871 bp, 18 predicted proteins | sample CV79metaG_FD_185975 | JGI IMG/M metagenome (GOLD analysis project Ga0256826, IMG submission 185975) | Hydrothermal vent microbial communities from East Pacific Rise, Pacific Ocean - CV79 | ecosystem: Environmental > Aquatic > Marine > Hydrothermal vents | place: Pacific Ocean: East Pacific Rise...
CAAAAATTTTATTCTGATAAACTTTCATTACTTCACTTAGATACAAATGAAACCATTATTGTAGATAAATTTTATATTTATGATAACTTGATTTTAAAAGGTACCATTGACCCTTTTGAAAGCAGAATGAAACTCAACTTACATAGTGATAAATTTCATTTTAACGCAAATGATATAAAAGTCACAGCTAAAACAAATATAAATATTAATGTTGAAAATACACAAGAACAAGTGGTTGATGGCAATATAACTCTAATAGATGGAACGATCTCATATTTACCGCAACATGACTATGCGATAACAGATGATGACATCATAATTGTTCAAGATATTAAAAGACAAACAAGTTCGAACTTGCGTTTACATGTAAATATCAATTCGTTAAAGCCCATAAAATATAAAACAAAAGAGATAAATGTAAAATTTATTCCGAAAATTACCCTAAAAAAACAACCCGCTCAAAAATTGAAAGTTTATGGAAAGGCAACTATAGTGAGTGGAAGTATTATTTCACAATCCAAAGAATTTACATTTGATAAAAGTGAATTTTTATTTTCAGGACAAAAACATTTAAATCCAAAACTGAACTTAAAATTACATTATCAAACTGTAGATTACAAAGATATCATTATCTTAATCACCAATACACTTAATTCACCTATACTTATCTTTTCATCAAATCCTGCTATGAGTCAAAACGATATCATGTCCTATATTCTTTTTGACGAGCCAGCTGATACTCTATTTGATAATTCAGGAACATTAAGTAAAACTTCTATTAACTACCTTTTATTAGGAACAGGAATTAAAACAATTTTTAATCAAACCACAGGCATTCACGTCGATACACTTAATATATTAAACAATGAGAATGGAACTCTTGGATATGAAGTAGGTGCACGCTTTAATAAAAAGATTAGAATACTTTATAAAAATGACATATCTTCAAGTGTAGTTATTCAATATAGTTTAACAAAATCATTACGAGTCGATGTTGATGTTCATGATACAGGGCAAGGAGTTTCTTTTATATATACTAAAGATTTTAAAGGATTTTAAAAAATGGTGCTCGATACTGGATTTGAACCAGTGACTCCTACCTTGTCGAGGTAGTACTCTACCACTGAGTTAATCGAGCAGAGTGAATTAAGAGAGAAATTTTATCAGAAGTTTCTTAAACTAAATTCATTTTATTAAATTTTTTTTCAATATATTTTAATTTTCTATAATATAAAAAAAATCATTCAACTTTACTTTTAATTTAGGTTTATAAATTGTATAATTTCACTCTAGAGATGATACACTGTTAAAAAGTATCAATTAATAAATACCAGAAGGTAAATTATGAACGTAACAAAAGAATTAGAAGAGTTAGGACTTAAGAGCGTTGGTGAAGTTTATCACAATATTAGCTTTGAAGAGTTAAAGAAACATGAACTTGAAAATGGTGAAGTAGAAGAGACTAGTAGTGGTGCTACAACTGTAGATACTGGTATTTTCACAGGTCGTAGTCCTAAAGACAAGTATTTTGTAGATCGTGCTCCATCTAACAAGTATATTGGATGGGGAGATGTAAATCAAAAAATCAGTGAAGAAATTTTTGATGAATTACTTGAACTTTCTCGTGAACAACTATCAGGAAAAAATCTTTATGTTACTGATGTTTATAGTGGCGCAAGTCCAGCCTCAAAAAAATCTATTCGTTTTATAACTGAAATAGCATGGCAGTCACATTTTGTTAAAAATATGTTTATTCGTCCAACCTCAGATGAATTAGAAAACTTCAAATCAGATTTTACAGTTTTAAATGCTTGTAAAGCTGTAAATGACAAATGGAAAGAACATGGTATGAATTCAGAAGTTTTTGTACTGTTTGATATAGAACGAAACTTATGTATCATAGGTGGTACATGGTATGGTGGTGAGCTAAAAAAAGGTATCTTTTCAATGATGAACTACTGGCTACCACTTGATGGAAAACTTTCTATGCATTGTTCTGCAAATGTTGGTGAACGTGGAGATACAGCACTCTTTTTTGGTCTTAGCGGAACTGGTAAGACTACACTTAGTACAGATCCTAAACGTGCACTTATTGGTGATGATGAACATGGTTGGGATGATGAGGGTGTATTTAACTTCGAGGGTGGATGCTATGCTAAAGTAATTAATCTTGATGGAAATAACGAACCAGAGATTTTTGGTGCAATCAAAAAAGATGCTCTTCTTGAAAATGTTGTCCTTCTTGACAAGGGTGTTGTTGATTATACTGATGATTCAAAAACTGAAAATACTCGTGTTTCATACCCAATTGAGCACATCGCTAACCACAAAAAAGATTTAATGGCTGGTCATCCAGAAAATATTATCTTTTTATCTGCTGATGCTTTTGGTGTTTTACCTCCAGTATCTAAACTAACTCGAGAACAAGCAATGTACTACTTTTTAAGTGGTTACACAGCAAAAGTTGCAGGTACTGAACGTGGAATAACTGAACCAGTTGCTACTTTTTCAGCATGTTTTGGAGAGGCATTTATGACTCTTCATCCTACTGACTATGCAAAACTTCTTGGTGAAAAAATTGACAAGCATAATGTAAATGTTTATTTGGTTAACACTGGTTGGACTGGTGGTGCTTATGGTGTTGGTAAACGTATGAGTCTTAAAGATACTCGTGCTTGTATAAATGCTATACTAGATGGTTCTATCAAAGAGAGTGAGTTTGATACTACAAAAACTTTCAGATTACAAGTACCTAAAACCTTGGGTGATATTAATCCTGATTTATTAAACCCTAGAAATGCATGGGCTGATAAAGATGCTTTTGATAAAGCACGAGATGAACTAGCAGAGATGTTTGTTAAAAATTTTAAAAGATATCAAACTGAAGATAGTCAATTTGACTTCTCGACAGCAGGTCCAAGAGTAGGAAGCTAAAAAGCTTTCTACCTCTTTACTTCTTCTTCGTTACTCTTTCCATATAAAGCCATACAGACCCGCCTAAAACTATCAGTATGACTGGTGCTATCCATTTGTTATCACCTATATACATCGCAAACTTACTAAGTACTGCTCCAAAATAATAACTACTAAGTCCAAATGCCAGTGCCCAAATAGCAGCCGCAAAAACATTTAAAATAACAAATCTTTTAAAATCATATTTTGTTAATGCAATTGCAATTGGTACAACAGTTTTAAGTCCATAAATAAATTTTTGGATAAAAATAACCCAATCCCCATTTTTTTTCATTAAAATATGAGCAAGTGCTAACTTTCTTCTATGCTTTCTTAGACTATCAGTCATCATAGTTTTTTGATAACGTGTTAGCCAAAAAAGCAGTACATCACCAATAGCATTGGAACTAAACGCAATAGCGATAGAAAGACTTAAATCCATCTTCCCCATAAAACTAAGTACACCTGCAGCAACTAAACCTATAAAACCACCACCTAATGAGTATAAAAAAAGCCCTATATATCCATATGTAGCTAAATTACTAAATGTATCTTCCATAAATATCCTATAATTTTTTTATTTTTGTTATTTCATCACGAAGTCTTGCTGCTTCTTCAAAATTTAATTCGCGTGCAGCTTCTTTCATCTTCAAAGAAAGCTCTTTGACTATCGCTTTTCTTTCACTTGCTGGTATTTTATCCATTTTTTTATTTTTTTGGTAAATACCCCCATGATCCTCTAGTTTTAGATTTTCATCCAAAGTTCTTTTTGTAGTTGTTGGGGTTATGCCATGTTTTTTATTATGCGCTTCTTGAATTGCACGCCTATCATTTGTTTTATCAATCGCTCTTTGCATTGAGCCTGTCATTTTATTTGCATATAAAATAACGCGCCCGTTTTCATTTCTAGCACCTCGCCCTATCGTCTGAACCAAAGCTGTTTCACTTCTTAAAAAGCCCTCTTTATCTGCATCAAGAATCGCTACTAAAGAGACCTCAGGCAAGTCTAAGCCCTCTCGAAGTAAATTGATTCCAATTAGTACATCAAACTCTCCTAAACGCAGTGAACGGATTATTTGGTTACGCTCTATAGTATCAATATCTGAATGCATATATTGTACTTTTATACCTAAATCTGCAAGGTATTTTGTAAGAGCTTCAGCCATTTTCTTTGTAAGTACCGTAATTAAGATTCTCTCATCTTTTGCAGCTATCTTTTTAATCTCATCATGTATATCTTCTACCTGATTATCTGATGTTTTTATCTCTATGATTGGGTCTAGAAGCCCAGTAGGTCTGATAATTTGTTCAGCTTTTACAGCTGACATTTCTAGTTCATATTCTGATGGTGTAGCCGATACGAACATATAATAGGGAGCTTTATTTATATACTCATCTGCTTTTAAAGGTCTGTTATCTAAAGCTGAGGGAAGTCTAAAACCATAATCAACAAGAACCTCTTTTCTTGCTCTATCTCCTGCATACATACCACGGTACTGAGGGAGTGAAACATGAGATTCATCAACTATTACCAAATAATCTTCATGATTTTCTGCAAAATAATCCAGCAAAGTAAAAGGAGCTTCTCCTGGTTTTTTGTTTGTCAAAAGTCGAGAGTAGTTCTCTATTCCCTTACACATTCCAGTCGTTTGAAGCATTTCCAAGTCAAACTCTACACGTTGTTTTAGCCTTTGGTACTCTACTAACTTACCCTCTTTTTGAAAATAAGCAAGTCTCTCATCTAACTCATCTTCTATTCGTTTCATTGCAATTGAAAGTTTTTCTTGTGAAACACTAAACTGAGAAGTTGCATAAATTGTCACGCTTTTATGCTCTTCGAGTCTCTTATTATCAATTATATCAAAAGTATATATAGCTTCAATCTCATCACCAAAAAATTCAACACGAATTGCTTCTTGTTCAAAGTAAGGAGGATAGATATCTATGCTCTCACCATTAACACGAATATGACCACTATCAAAATATGTATCATTACGAGAATAGCCCATCTCTACTAAACGCAGTAATAATTTTTTTTGAGCTATCTCATCTCCAATAGCTAAAGCCTGTACCATATTTTGATACTCTTCGGGGTCACCAAGTCCATAATTAGCAGATACTGAAGCAATAACAATCACATCATCATAAGAGAGTAGATTTGCAGTAGCAGATAAACGCAGTCGTTCAAGTTCATCATTTATTGCACTGTCTTTTTCTATAAATAAATCTTGACGAGGTATGTAAGCCTCAGGCTGATAATAATCATAATACGAAACGAAATACTCAACATGATTGTTAGGAAAGAATTGACGAAACTCTGAGTACAACTGAGCAGCCAATGTTTTGTTATGAGTCATGATAATAGTAGGCATCTTCACATTCTCAATAACCCGCGCCATAGTGTGGGTTTTCCCACTACCTGTAACACCCTCAAGTGTCTGGTAACGATTCCCATCTAGTATAGATTTACTCAATACTTCAATAGCCTTTGGCTGGTCACCCGCAGGTTGATAAGGAGATTCTACTTTAAAATTTGGTTTCTTTTTCATTGGTGGAATTATAGCAATTTAAAAGGAAATAGTAGAGATATTGAGTCTATTTTTGAAAAGTGGCTCTCGAGAAGCTCTTAAAATTATTGAACTTTATCTATCCAATAGTCAGCTTTTCTATGTTGATGAGCTACTGCTAGTATTAAAATAATGTCACCTTGAGTAGAATAGTATAATAAATTCCCAAAGATGAAAATAGTAGACTCCAAAAATATATCTAAATTATCTTAACTATTTTTCTTGAAGTATTTTATATAGGTTACTCTCTTCATAAGAGATTCTTTTTATTAGCACATCAACAAGATCTTTAAATGTATCAATAAACTCTTGATCATAAATAGTGTTTGGGAGTGTATACTTGGTTAAAAAATCCATTAAAGCAAGTTTTGTCTCTTCAAAAGTTTCGATAAACTCTTCAATAAGATCTTTAATCTCATTATCTAAAGAATCTTCTAGCATTAAAAATTTATAAAATTCCACATCTTCATCCATTAAATGCGATGATGTTAATTCATTTAGATTTTCAATATCTTTGCTTAGTAGTTCTTCTTTATTCTCTTCATAATCAGAAAGTATTTTACTAGCTAAAGCAACGATTTCTCGATGTTCTTTTTTCCATCGCTTTGCAAGCGTTTGATTATAACTTAAAGAACCATTTGACATATATACACCTTTATTCGTAAATTATATAAAATACTCTATCACTATAACTAATAACAGCTATAATAACATTATGAAAATATGGATATCAGATACACAAGCTTCTACACATAGACTTGTTAAATTAAATTGTGAACAACATAGCGATTATAAATACTTAGGCGACTTAAATAATGAAGAGTTAAAACAATTTTTACTTGACTTTAAAAGCGACATAGATGTTAATAAAAATATAAAACTATTACAATATTTTGGCTATTTACATCTATTTATGATTTCAAAAGATTAAACTTTAAAAGTTTAATCCATTTGAAATTTAAAAATTATACTAGCATATCCTGTAATAAAATTATTAAATGTATATGTAACTTTATCTTTTGTATTTGCTGCATCTAACATCATTAATCTTCCACCAAGTTCTAAATCTATAAGTTTTGTAGCATGAAAATTAAGCCCAGCATCAGCACCATAGTATGGGTCAGAGACAAGACGTTTACTTGTTTCATTTGGTGCTTTAAATTTCATATTTACCACACCTGCATTGATACCTATATAGAGATTCATTTTTTTAGACACATTCATAAGATAATCTAACTGTCCACCATACGTTCCTACATAGTCATAACTACTATCAGGATTACTGTAATAATTTCCTGTTAAAAACAGTCTATAGTTATATGATTCTGCACCTATTTTAACCCCTATATTTTGTACTGTTTTACTAGCTGTATCACTTGTATTATTTGTATAATCATCTACATCACTATTTATACTTGTAATCCCGCCTTCTATTCCTATCAATGAATAATCAGGTTGAATCACTGTATCCGCCATAACCGAAGATGTTAATATAGTTGCTAGTACAACTGCTTTACCTAATTTATTTTTGATCATTATTTTACCTTTAAAATTCATTTGCTACAACTATATTTTTAATTGTTATTGTACCAGTTTTTCCCTCTATCTCATTTACACCCTGAATCTCCACATAAGCACCACCTCTTGCACTACCAGCTGGATTAGCACAAGTTCCAACCTGTCCATGTCCAATAGCAGCGCTATAAGTGATATTATCACTTGTGACTATATCTAAACCGAAGTTTCCATTTCTATACCATTCTGGTGCATCTTTTAGTGCTATAGGTAGGTAAACTGTGATATTGGATGCATTAGCAGGAATACTCTTTTGCGTTTCTTTAAAACCAGTAGTTCTCAAAGTTATTTTTTTCACTTCGCTAAATTTTGAAGTGATGTTTCCATCCATTGTATCACCAATAGTTTCAGCACCAATAAAAACTGTTTTACCACCTAAATAATAAGGATAATCAATTTGGATTTTTGCTACTCCATTACTATCAATTTTACTCACATTACTATCTATTCGTATTTGTGCTACAGACTCTTCTCCAGCCCTACATGTATCTTGACGATTATTGTGTCCAACTACAAAACCAATATTATCAACTGTTTGGTTAGCATCAAAATTATCTAATAATTTTAATTGATTAGATGCGACACCATTAGTATCTATGTCCCATTTTCCAGATGCATTATATGTGTATCCATTTCCATATGTTAATAAAAAATCATTATTCGTATCTACATTACTAAAATCTCGTCCACTAACTTCAAATATATCATTTATGGGATCCATCTTACCTGGAAAGGCGCCTGGTGTTGTCGCAATACTTGGAGCGGAAAATAATCTTAGACCATCTGCTGCATCAAAAGCATATCCTGTTATCATCGATAAAGATAAACTTGGATCAGTATTTACTCTATTTTGGTACTTATCTGTCACAAGTAGTGTAAAATCATCTCTATAGAGACCTGAACCTGTTTGTGTATCATTGTCATATAAATATGCAGAACTATTATATATAATACTTATCGCAGTTGGGGGACCAGAGAGAACAACTATACTAAATATACTAGATAAGTTTTGTTCAGCACCATTATCATCTAAAAAATTTGCATTTACTTGAATTGGAAGTAGACCAGATTGGGTATTAGAGTTTACATTCACTGTCAAGTTATTTTTATCCGCCACGATTTGAGTAACATTTTCATGACCAGAGCTATCTGACAGTAATCCTAAGTTTGGATTCGATGTTGTTACTTCTAGAGATGTTATTCTTGAATCATCTAACTCATTACCAGATGCATCATAAACTGAATATCCTATAGTTTTAGTACTATTTAAGCCCATAGTAACATCATCACTAATACTTGCCTTGATAAGATAACTTGTTAAAATTGTTTGATTTACTTCTGGAACAATTGACATTGTGTAGTATTGAATATTTGAAGGATAAGCACTATGAAAAAAACCAAAATTAAGACTTGTAGTATTTTCGCTTAATATTTTTGGACCAGTGTAAGTAAAACTTGTGACACCATTAACTAACGCTTTTGAATACTTATCAAATGTTCCTACATCCCGTGGTAATAGAACATCTGGTGAATTTAAGATGGAAATATTTCCTTCAGAATAAGGATTGTTTAATTCATCATAAGCCCTAACATCAATAGTCACAACCTGACTATTTGTGCTCAAAGTAGTAGCAGTCTTTAACATAACAACTGTAATTGAAGGTGTTGTTGCGTTATTATCAGGGATAATTGGAACATTACCCCCACCAGAATCACTACTTGCAGGAGTATCACTATTGTTACCACCACAGCCACTTAATGCAAGCACACCAACTAAAGCAAATCCAAACAACTTAAATAAATTCATACATCATCCTTACATTTCTAACCGTTTCATAACAAGAAATAATATCATTGTACTTGAATGTTTATAAATTCTAAATTAAAACACTCAAAGTTAAATCGGCACAAATTATGATTGTTTTAGTTTAAATTTTTTGAACAATAATAAGCACTTGAAAAAGCCCATTGAAAGTTATAGCCTCCTAGTTCTCCAGTTATATCCACAACCTCACCTATAAAATAGAGCCCTTTTACTTTCTTAGATTCTAAACTCTCAAAATCAAGTTCACTACTTAAAACACCACCACTACTCACTTCTGCCTTTGTAAAACCGAAATTCCCTGCTGGAGAAAAAGCATAATTGTGTAAAATAAGCAATGCTTTTTTATCTTCTAATGTCAATTTCAAACACTCTTTATCTTTTACATTTACTGCGTTTAGCAAGGCTTTAGATAATCTTTTTGGAAGAGGTATAACCGAACTTATAAGCTTTTTACTCCCCTTAATCAGTTCTAAAATATTTTCTTTTGGCAAAAAGTCTATACTCATTTCACCTTTTTTCCAATAAAGAGAAGCAGACAAGATTGCAGGACCACTAATGCCTTTATGGGCAAATAACATCTCTTCATTTATGGTTTTATCTGCTACTTTTATATGAACAAAACAACTCAAACCACTTAACTCTTTCATCCAAAATTGTTCTTTTTGCAGTGTAAGCCCAACAAGTGCGGGGAGAAACTCTTTTACTGGTATGTCAAAACTTTTAGCTATTTGTAAACCTATGTCACTCGCGCCCAAAGTTTTAAAACTCGCTCCGCCAGTAGCTACTACAACTTTTTTGCTTTTATAGGTATCTTTATCTGTTTTAATTGCAAATATATCATCATTTTTTTTGACTGATTCAATCTTATTATCTAAAATCATCTCTGCATTCTTAGCACTGCGTTTAAGCACCTCTATAATATCATCAGAACTATGTTTACAAAAGTAATATCTACCCTTTCTAAGTTCTAACTCCACTCTATTTCTCTCTAAAAAATCAAGCAAATCATCCCGCGAGAATTTTTTAAAAACTTTTGATATCAAGAGATTATCACCCTCAAAATGAGCCAATTCCACACTTATATTTGTGATGTTACACTTTCCACCACCTGATATTTTAAGCTTTTTTGCAACTTTATCATTTACATCTATTAGAGCAACACTGACTTTTTTACTTAAATTCGCTGCACACATAAGCCCTGAAGCCCCTGCTCCTAAAATTATTACATCATATATTTTCATAGCTGTATTATACGGTATAATTACGAAAAAACAGGGAATGGTCAAAAATGAGCAACAAACTCCATATAGTATCACTTGGTTGTACTAAAAATCTTGTAGATACAGAAGTTATGATGGGTAAATTGAAAAATTTTGAATTAACTGACAACAATGAAGAAGCAGATGTAATTATAGTAAATACATGTGGCTTTATTGATGCTGCAAAAGAAGAGTCTATAAATACAGTTTTATCTCTTCATGATGCTAGAAAAGATGACTCACTCTTAGTTATGGCAGGATGTTTAAGTGAACGCTATCAAGATGAGTTGATGGAACAAATCCCAGAAGTAGACATTTTTACAGGTGTTGGTGATTATGATAAGATAGATGAACTTTTAATTGAGAAAAAAAGCAGATTTTCAGATGATGTTTATCTTATAGATGGAGCTGAGCGAGTAGTAACTGGCTCAACTTATCATGCTTATATAAAATTGAGTGAGGGATGTAACCAAACTTGTAGTTTTTGTGCTATTCCATCATTTAAAGGTAAACTCAATTCTCGCAATTTAGATTCAATTGCTAAAGAGGTTGAAGGACTTGTTGCCAAAGGATACTGGGATTTTTCTTTTGTATCGCAGGATTCATCTTCGTATCTTCGTGACCAAAATGTAAAAGATGGTTTAAGCCTCTTAATCCAAAGAATGGAACTCATAGAAGGTGTCAAATCAGCTAGAATACTCTACCTGTACCCATCGACTACAAGTATGGCACTTTTACAAAATATAGCAAAAAGTAAAATCTTTCATAACTATTTTGATATGCCAATTCAACACATCAATGATGATATGCTGCGTTTGATGAAACGTGGATTTGGCAAAGAGAAAACTTTGGAACTTTTAAATTATATGAGAAGCTTACCTAACTCATTTGTACGTACAAGTTTTATAGTTGGACATCCAAATGAGACGCAAGAGATGTTTGATGAGATGTGCGAATTTACTAAAACTTTTGGTTTTGATCGTATCAATGTTTTTGCTTATTCTGATGAAGAGACGACTTCTGCTTACGATATGAACGAAAAAATATCTGCTGAAGTTATTGCACATCGCGCTCAAATTCTTGGAGATATTGTATCTGCGTGTACAAAAATTTCTTTAGCAAAAGAAGTTGGACAAACAACTCAAATAGTTATTGATGGTGAGAGTAGTGAACACGAATACTTACTAAGTGCTAGAAAATTGATTTGGGCTCCAGATATTGATGGTGAACTCTATGTAAATGATAGAACTGTTGATGAAGATTTAGAGTTTGGTAAAATTTACAATGCCAAAATCACTGAACTTGTAGGAGATATTCTTACAGCGACTGTAGACAATGCTACAACTTCAAAATAAACAAGAGCTTCAAACTAGCAAAAATCTTCTAGCATTTTCTGCTGGAGGAGACTCTACTGCCCTCTTCTTTTTACTTCAAGAAAATGATATAAAATTTGACATTGCCATTGTTGATTATGGTCTGCGTGAGCAAAGTAAGGAAGAGGTAAAATATGCAAAAAACCTTGCAAAACAATATAATATAAAATGCTTCACACATAATGCAGAAAATATTCACACGAATTTTGAAGCAAATGCAAGAAAAATTCGATATGACTTTTTTGAGGATCTCATTAACAAATATAAATATGAAAATCTATTAACCGCCCATCATTTAGGCGATAGATTTGAGTGGATGCTTATGCAGTTTTGTAAGGGTGCTGGATGTGCTGAACTCAGCGGCATGAAAGCAAAAGATAAACGCAGTAACTATACTCTTTATAGACCTCTTCTCCATCTCGACAAACAAGAGTTACTAAGTTATTTAAAAGATGAAAATATTCACTATTTTGAAGATAAAAGTAATAATGAGAGCAAATATAAACGCAATGACTTTAGACATAAACACACAAAACCACTACTTGAAAAATATTTACAAGGAATACGAAAAAGTTTTGAATATATAGATAAAGATGTTGCGCAGCTTATAAAAGATATAGAGATAAAAAGCATCAATCAACTAGCTTATTTTAAAGGCTCAACTGATAAACGCAGTAATATCTATGCCATAGATAAGTATCTAAAAACGCAGGGACATATCATCTCTGCTAATGAAAGAGAGTTACTTAATGAAAAAACAAGTGTAGTTTTAGGAAGAAAATACATAGTTGCTAAAGTATCTGAGTATATATTGATTGCTCCTTATGTAAAAATGGCTGTAATGGACAAAAAATTCAAAGAGAAAATGAGACTTTTAAAAATAGAGCCAAAATTAAGAGCTTATTTATTTTCTGATTTAGAAGCAGTTGCGTTACTATCTTTATTGTTACAATAAACTTTCATCGTAAAAGATGAATCTATCATCTCCCCGTCACGTTTAAAATTAATTGGAAAATTAACACCTATAATCCAGTCACTTTTATTTACAGCATCTAAAAAGTTGTAGAAATTAGTGGGTGAACTAATACGAGAAGTAGTATTTACCTCATACACAGCAAACTCATTTTCATCTTCTACTTTTGATATTTTTGATAATGACAAAGATGAAAAATAAGTTTTATGCTGTTTTTCAAACCTATCTGGATTAAAGATATTATCAAATCCTGCTATTATATGCCTATCTTTACTTTGTAAATCTTTTAAAGTTCCTAATGTTTCATCATAAAAATTTTGATATTTATTAACTTTAATAGTCGTCTTTTTCAACTCCATTCTTTTTTCTCTATACTCTTTGCCTTCAGGAATCAATACAAGAAAAGCAAAAAGTAATACAAATAAAAATAAAAAGAGAGAAACTAATAAGATATATAAATAATGACGCGAAATATTAATCTTCATTGTTAGTAACCTCATCATTCATATCATCATGCATATAATTTGTAGAGACAAAATTCAGCCATCCATTTTGAGCAGGATAAAAACTACTGTACGTTTCTTGAAAAATCGAACGCAAAGGAGCTTGAAGCATAAAGTTATATATATCTTTATTTGGAGTTATGCCATATAAAATCAATCCATTTTTAAGTAATTTTGCTTGCGATAAAGTAATTCTTTGTGGTACCAAATCAAATAAATTTGATATTGAATCTTTTAAAACTGTATTTTGTGTTTGCACCTTTTCGCCAAGTGCTTCTTGTTTATTAATATACTCAATCTTTGTCTGCATAGCAGCTATATTTTCTTTAAGTTTTACCTGAGTATTTAGCAGTTGATTTTTATCTTTTTGAAAATTGTAATCTTTATAAAGTAAAAACAGATAAGTACTAAAAAGCATAATAATAGTAATTGAAAAAAAAGAAATTAATAACTGAACTTCTTGTGTAAATGGAGTTTTTTTATGTGGAGTTATATAGCTATATTTCATATACCTAACTCCATTTTTGCAAGCTCACAAACTTCAGGGGCAATCTCAGCGTGTCTCACATATACATTAAAAAACATCTCTTCTTCAAGGTATTTTTTAAAGTCACTAGTTACACCTACACAGTCTGCGACATATACATTTTCTATAAACCTACTTTCATACATATCATTTTTATAAAACTGCCCAACAGACGCTTGAATAAGACTAAATCTTTGGTAGTCCTCATTAAACTCAGTATCATTTGCTGGAGCTAATGTCTCTTCTGATTCTAAGAGTTCTTCTTCAATATCTTTATTTTCAGAAAATTCATCTATCTCTTCAATAGCATCCAAATCTTCAATATTTGCAAAATCTTCAAATTCATTTGCAACCTCAATGTCATCTAACTCAATAGAAACGTCCTCATTTAATAACACATCACTATTTTCTAAATCCTCATTGAGTGACATATCATCAAGATCATCTTTTGTCATCATATCCAAATGATGTGCATACAGTAGTTCAGATTTTTCAAAAACAGCGACAGATAAAAAACTATCTTGCACTAAAACATACATGGCTAAATTATTATTTATCTTATCATTGAAAAAATGAGCCAAAATAGAAAAAGGAGAAAATATATAATCTAGACCAATGGTATCATACTCTTTTTGCATTGTTATCATATCATTTTTTGAGGTATAGTAAGCCCACTCATTGTTATGACATTTATACTCTGCTGTAGTTAAATCTGCATACTCTTGCAGTTTATGTTTTGAGCATGTTGGTATAGCACCCTGAGAAGCCGATGTATCTAAAATAGAGATATAATAATATGGAGATTCTTTCATAAAAGAGTGTATAAAATCATACATTGCAGAATCGAGTTTAGTCGTATTAAACTCTTCTTCAATACGACTCACAACATTTTTTTTTGAGCATACTTCTACATATACAATTGTTCTAGCACGTTCAACAACAATATTAACTAATACCTTATGATATATAGCTTCAAATAGTTTACTTAGCACTAGTTTTCTCCACCACAAAGGGGATGTGCCTTGTTATAATTTTGTTGTTTCAATGCACTACCTAATTTTGTATATATTTGTGTCGTCGCCATAGAAGAATGACCCAACAATTCACTTACGTCTACTATGGGTGCTCCACCATTTAAAAGTGAAGTTGCATATGAATGACGGAGTTGGTGAGGTGTAACTTTTAAACCAACCCGTCTAAAGACTTTAGTAATCGTATATCTTAAACTATTTTCGCTTAATTTTTCGCCTTTTTTTTCAAAAAGGAATTTTTTTGCCATGAAAGTCGATAAATATTCATCAAGAAGCTTTTTTGTAGAAGTGAGTAAGGGCAAATCTCTCTGTTTATTCCCTTTACCAATTACACGTACCCAATTTTGAGAGATATCATTTAATTTTACTGAGGCAAGTTCTGAAATTCTTAATCCCAAAGTATAAAGCATAATCACAGCAAGCTTTTCTTGCAAATCTGCTTTTTGAATAGCTTCTAAAATATGTTCATGTGAAATTGGTTTAGGCAAAGTTTTTGCCACTTTTATGCTTGCATCTGCTTTTAATAATACTTTTATTTTATTATCATTTAAATACTCACTAAAACTTCTAATTGCACTTAACTTTTTACTAATTGTTTTAGGATTTAAAGCAGAAATATGAAGTCGATATGGCATTAAATTAAAAAGTAAATGGGAGTTTTTTTCTTCTATTTCTATATACTTAAAAGCTTCTCTTAAAGCTTCATCATAACTTTTCACTGTTAAATCAGAGTAACCTCTAGCATCTTGAAGATAGTCTAAAAAATCTATCCGTTTTTTACTTAGTAACTTTTTCAAGGAGGTTCTCAAAATTGTCATGATATTCTTTAGCTTCTTTTACTAGAGCAATATCGGTGATGACACTAGGAGCTAACTTAGTATAAGAATCAACTACTATTTCACTCATCATTTTAATTTTAGCTCTATCTGCATCTGAAATATTTTTTTTAGCAGCTATTTCATTTATATCTTGCATATACTTTTTTGCTGCGTTTATATACGCTTGATATTTCAATGAAGTTTTAGACTGCGCCATAATTGTAGATGCCATTCTATTGTAAACATCCATAGCAAAGGCTTCATTTGCTAAAGTATAAGCTTTATCATACTCGCCCATTTCATAAAAATATTTCGCTTGTAAAGATTTTTCATAAGAAGGATGCGTCGCAAAATAAATAATCATAAATAAAACGAATAAAGCAGCAATAATGGGAAATGTAAATTTATTTTTCATGTGCTAACAAGCCTTTTTGTAAAAGTTTTCTTGCATCTTCAAGTTCCATACCACTCACATCAATCTCTGAAGTCGCATAAAAATGTAAAGTCCCAAATGGTTTTGGAACTATAAACTTATCCCACGAATTTAATTGCCAAAACTTTGTTGGTTTTATCTCAACTAAGACAATTTTCGCTTTTGTTTTTTGTGCCATTACTATTATACCATCTGCAACTTCGTGGCGAGGTCCTTTTGGTCCATCTGGTGTAATACCTATGTCATAGCCCTCTTTAATAGTTTTAATAGCTTGAATTAAAACTCGCGCTGCGTTTCTATTGCTAGAACCAGCTAAAGTACCTAATCCAAAATATTTAATTGTTCTTGAAATAAGTTCTCCATCAAAATGGTTTGAAATCAAAACTTTTGCATGGGGAGTTTTTCTATAATGTTTGTAAAGATATGGGAGCATAAGAAGTTCACCATGCCAGCAAGCAAAAATTACACTTTTTTCTGTAATATTTGCAGGTGCATGAAAAACTTTTTTATTTGTCAGATATAAAAATCTTATCAGCAAAGAGCCAATAGAAGGAACAAAGAAAAGAGCAAGAGAGCGACTAATTTGTTTAAGCAACAACTTCCCCTGTTAAAATAGTTCGACCTATTGCAGTGATTTTAACATCTCTAAATTGACCTAAAAGTTCTTCTGAAGCTTTTATCTTAATCACTAAATTATTATCACTTCTTCCTGAAATAAAACCATCTCTAATTAAACTTTCAAAATAAACGCGATATGTATTGCCTAAAAGTTCTTTATGCTTTTCATCCACCATTTCATTATTTAATGCTTGAAGATAACTAAGTCGCTCTGAAGCAATCTCTTCATCTACTACATTTGTAAAATGCTCTGCTTCTGTTTCTGGACGAGGTGAGTATTTAAAAGAAAATATCTGATCAAATTTCACTTGCTTCATAACATCAATAGTATCTGCAAAATCTTCATCACTTTCACCGGGAAATGCGACGATAACATCTGTCGATATACTTACCTCTGGACATACTAAACGCAGCTTTTGCACACGATTTAAAAACCACTCTTTTGTGTACCCTCGTTTCATCTCTTTAAGTACTTTTGTAGAACCACTTTGGAGAGGCATATGCATAGACTTACAGATTTTAGGATTGTTTGCAAACTCTTCTATAAATTCATCATCCATATGAAAAGGGTGTGGTGAAGTAAAACGAATACGCTCTAAACCTTCAATCTTAGATAAACGGCGAAGCAGTTCTGTAAAGTCAACCTTCTCATGCTCACTAGAAGAGAAACGACGACCATAATTATTTACATTTTGTCCAAGTAAAAAAATCTCTTTTGCACCATTTGTAACAGCACGCTTAGCTTCATTTATAATCAAATCATCTGGTATAGATATTTCATCTCCACGAGTTTTTGGAACGATACAAAAAGTACATTTCTTATCACATCCAATTGAGATATTTATAAATGCTTTATAAGCTGATGACCTAAAATCATCAAATGCAAATTCACTTTCATCATAGTTAATATCAATTTCTACTGCTTTGTCTTTATGTAAAACTTCACTAATTTTAGAAACATTTCTTGCACCTAAAACGAAATTAACATAAGGAGCACGCTTAATTATCTCTTCACCTAGATGAGAAGCTGTACAACCACAAACTCCAATTTTTGCAGATGGTTTTTTCTTTTTATTAAAGCCACCTAATTCTGAAAAAAGTTTGTGTACAGGTCGTTCTCTTACTGAACATGTATTTATCAAAATTAGGTCAGCTTCTTCTAAAACTTCAGTTGTTTCATACCCCTCTTTCTCACGAAGTTGGGCTATCATATGTTCAGAATCTCTTGAATTCATCGCACAACCTAAAGTTTCAATAAATAACTTTTTGCTCATACTTTACTCTTTAGCTCATTATATGAACTTGGTACATATAATCATTATCTGACAATCCGTACTTTGCTTCACTCATATAAAAACTTTTGCCCATTGCTTCATAATGATCTTGTAATGCAAGTAAATCTTTGTGAGAGTTTTCTTTGTCAAAATAAAATATTATACTATCGTTCTTTTCTACTTCTGCATCTAGCTTGCTTAAATCAACTTTTTTAGGTTTTGATTCCAAATCAGTTCTTGCAAATTTTAAATCCATTTTATTTCCTTGTTATATATAAAAGTTTTGCATTATATTAAATAACTACTAAAAATCTGGTTAAAGCTTTTTTTAGTAGAATTTATGTATAATAACAAACATCGTAAGAAATCCCCACAAACATAATTATCATTGTCAGATTTCTTCAACTATTATAAGGAAATAACATACTATGGAAAAAATTTTAGATATTGCTGAAGCAATTGGACATGAAAAAGGTCTTCAACCAGAAAAAGTAATGGAAGCACTAAAGACTGCGTTTGTGCAAACTGCAAAAAGAGTTATAGGTCATAACTTTGCATTTGAAGCACAAATCGATGAAGATACAAAAAATTTAAAAATTATACAAACAATTACAGTTATTGCTGATGATGATGAAAAACTTCTTGATGAGGAGATAGCTCCAGCTTACATCTCTTTAAGCGAAGCAAAAGAGTATGATGACCAAGTTGAGCTTGGTGACCAACTTCAAATTGACCATGATTTAGAAGATTATGGACGAACTGCAGCTTCTGGTCTACACCGTGAAATTGAATTTCATATACAAAGATTAGTCGAAGATGAACTTTACAATAAATACAAATCTAAAGTTGGCACACTAGTAAGTGGTCGTGTAACTCGTGTTGATTCACATAACAACACTTACATTGAAGTAAATGAAATTCGTGCAGTATTACCGATGAAAAGCCGTATTAAAGGTGAAGAATTTGTTGTAGGTGACCATATTAAAGCAGTAGTTCGTCGCGTAAATATGGATAAAGAAAATGGAATGCAAATAGAACTTTCACGTACTTCTCCAAAATTTTTAGAAGCTCTTTTAGAACTTGAAGTTCCTGAAATTGCAGAGGGTTCTGTTATCGTAGAAAAATCTGCTCGAATTCCTGGTGA
>Ga0256826_1000864_pt1 | contig 18870 bp, 19 predicted proteins | sample CV79metaG_FD_185975 | JGI IMG/M metagenome (GOLD analysis project Ga0256826, IMG submission 185975) | Hydrothermal vent microbial communities from East Pacific Rise, Pacific Ocean - CV79 | ecosystem: Environmental > Aquatic > Marine > Hydrothermal vents | place: Pacific Ocean: East Pacific Rise...
CTACAAGAAAAATGCAACTTTCACGTGGAGATGCTGAAGCATTTTACGCAGTTCACGCTGAGCGTCCTTTTTTCAATGACTTAGTTGATTTCATGATCAGTGGTCCAGTTGTTGTTTCAGTTTTAGAGGGTGAAAATGCTATGCAAATTAACCGTGATTTAATGGGTGCTACTAACCCTAAAGAAGCTGAAGCAGGTACTATCCGTGCAGACTTCGCTGAAAATATTGATGCTAATGCAGTTCATGGAAGTGATTCTGTTGAAAATGCAGCAATCGAAATTGCATTCTTTTTCTCAGAAAGAGAAATTTCTTAAGTAGAATCTGTGAAGATAATACTAAGACGTGTGAAGCAAACACCATTAGATTTTGAAGTGAAATCTGATGAAATAACTTTTAAAGGTTATTTACAGTATCATGCTGGCAAATTAATTTTGCTAAAAGCGAAATTAGAAGGTTCTCTTCTAAAATCGTGTGATATTTGTGCAGAAGAATTTAAACTTTCATTAGACGAAGATGTAGAATTTTACATCTCTGATGGTGTTTATGAAGATGAAGATAACATCGAGTTAGATGTTGTTGAGTCTTTAAATGGTGAGGTAGAGATAGAAGAGCTTTTAAACTCGGAAATTGAACTTATCAAAAGTGACTATCACAGTTGCGATGAGTGTAAACACTCAAATTAAAATTTAAAATACAAAGGAACTAAAGATATGGCAGTACCTAAGAGAAGAGTATCTCATTCACGTTCAGCGAAAAGAAGAACTCACTACAAAATCACTCTAGCAAAACCAGTTAAATGTGAAGATGGAACTTACAAGTTACCACACCACATCAACCCAACTACTGGTGAGTATAAATAGTCAATGGTTAAGATTGCTATTGATGCAATGGGCGGGGACTTCGGTCCTGAGCCGATTATTAAGGGATTAGTCCAAGCACTAGACAAAAAATCATTTGAACCTATTCTCGTAGGAAAAAAATCAGAAATTTTATCTCTGTTACCAAAACGTTATAGAGATAAGATTTCTATAGTTGATACTGACGATGTAATTTCTATGAGCGATGCTGCAACTGATGCAGTAAAACGCAAAGAGAGTACTATCTATAAGGCAGTTGATTTAGTTAGAAATGGTGAAGCAGATGGTGTGGTTTCTGCAGGACATAGTGGCGCAACAATGACACTAGCGACTTTAAGACTTGGTCGTCTTAAAGGTATCGCTCGTCCAGCACTTATAACATTTATGCCTACTAAAAATGGAACTCGTACATCAGTTTTAGATGTCGGGGCAAATGTTGACTCAAAAGCTGAACACCTAGTTCAGTTTGCAATTATGGGTGGATGTTATTCACATAATGTAATGGGTGTAGAAAATCCTTGTATTGGTCTTTTAGCAAATGGTGAAGAGGACTCTAAGGGAAATGAAGTTACAAAAGCTGCACATAAACTTTTAAAAGGTTATGAAGGCTTTATAGGAAATGTTGAAGGTGGAGATATCTTCAATGGTTCTTGTGATGTTGTAACTTGTGATGGCTTTATTGGTAACCTCGTTCTTAAAACAAGTGAGGGTGTTGCTTCTACAATAAGTGGTCTTATTAAAGAGTATATTAGAAAATCTCCCGTAGCGATTACAGGTGCTTTACTGATGCGTAAAGTATTTAAACTTCTTAAAAAAGAGATTGATTATGCTGAAATAGGTGGTGCTCCACTTCTTGGCATAAAGGGTTGTGCAATTATTAGTCATGGTAAAAGTAATGCTAAAGCGATGGAAAATGCTATCTATCAGGCTATAGCTTATGTTGATACAAATGTTAATGATCACATTTTAGAAAAACTTGAAGAATATAAAAATAGTAATAACTAGGAATTAATTATGGCATATGCAGCGTTTAGATCTATTGGTGCGTACGCTCCAGAAAAAATACTTACAAATGAAGAACTCTCTTCTATGGTGGATACAACTGATGAGTGGATTAGTAAACGTACAGGTATAAAAGAGCGACATATTGCTAGAAAAGATGAAACTACAAGTGATATGGGTGTAGCAGCTGCTAAGCTTGCGATTGAACGAAGTGGTATTGATACTTCTGAGATAGATATGATAGTATGTGCTACTATCTCTCCTGATTACTTCTGTATGCCTTCAACTGCTACTATTATTTCAAAAAAACTTGGACTTGGAAATGTAACAGCTTTTGATATAAGTGCTGCATGTACAGGTTTTGTTTATACTCTCTCTATTGCAAAAGCTTTTATCGAATCCGGTATGAAGAAAAATGTACTTATTGTAGGTGCTGAAAAGCTCTCTGCTATTACTGACTATACAGATCGTGGAACATGTATTCTTTTTGGTGATGGTGCTGGTGCTGCTGTTATCTCTGCAACTGAGAACAGAGATGAAGCTATCATTGATGTTCATACTGGTGCTGATGGTACTTATGCAGACTTGTTAATGACTCCAAATGGAGGAACCGGTTCTCCTCATGATGCACTTGAAGAAGAAGCTGGTGCTTGTTTTATGCAGATGAAAGGAAATGAAACTTTTAAAGTTGCAGTTCGTACTCTTACAAAAGATGTAGTTGAAATTTTAGCAGACAACAAGATAGAAAGTGAATCAATCAATCATTTTATTCCGCATCAAGCAAACTATAGAATCATTAAAGCTGTTGGTGATGCCCTTAAAATGAAAGAAGAACAAGTTGTTGTTACTGTAGCAAAATATGGAAATACTTCAGGTGCTTCAATACCAATGGCTATAAATGATGTTTACGAAGCAGGAGACCTAAAAGCAGGAGAGTTAATGCTTCTTGATGCTTTTGGTGGTGGACTTACATGGGGAAGTGCATTAGTCCCTTTCTCTCCTCTGAAAAAATAGAGAAATTCCTTAAATAGGAATCTCTTTTAGTTATGCTTCTGTGTAAGAGCATGAAAAACTCGTTTATGAAACTCTGCTTCATCTGGAAGATTTAGTTTCGAATCTCTCTGTTTCTCTCCCCATATTGGTTGTGGAAAATGACTATCCTCTTCAAATCTTGCCATTACATGAATATGTACACGAGGTAAAATATTTGCAAATGATGCCATATTTATTTTTTTTGGATGGTAGTAGTGTTGCATCTCATACTCGATAAGATCATAAGTTTCCCAAAGTTTTTTACGTAACCCAACAGGAACATCACCTAACTCTTTGTATGGCTCTTTTGTAAAAATTTTTAACCATGGAATTTCACTATCTTCTTTTTCGACCCAAAGACTAAAATCTTCATAGATAATCATATTCTGCACGATATCACCTTTTTTAGATGATTATAACAGAGTTTACTTAAATATGAAATAAATGGTCTCCCTACGAGGACTCGAACCTCGAGCTAAGCCTTAGGAGGGCTCTGCTTTATCCAGTTAAGCGATAAGGAGTAAAAAATATGAATTGTAGGAGTTTTTTTTTCTTAGGGAAAAGTTCCCTAAGAGTAGTAAATGTAGAGAGTAGATCTTAGTCGCGATTACCTCTGTAACCACCTGAGCTTCTTCCGCCTGAACGGTTTCTATCTCCACCATTTCCACCAGAACGATTTCTATCTCCACCCTCACGGTTTCCACGGTATCCTCCGCCTCCACCTGAACGGTTTCTATCTCCACCACCACCAGAACGGCTTCTGTTTCCTCTATAGTTACCACGACCACGTCCACGACCACCGCCGCCTCCACGTTGTGCAGCACGAGCAAGGATAGCATCAAGTTTATCAGCTGGAATACCGATGTTACTTGGCCCTGCAATATCTTGTTTATCTAAAATCATAGAGATAAGTTTATACATGATTTGCTCTTCATCTATGTCCTCTTTCAGACGGTCAAGGATTTTGTGAGCTTCATCGTAGATTTTGTGATCTTCGATAGTTTTAACCATTGCATCAACAGTTGCACTACGTAGGTCATTTTTACTTGGAACAAAAGCATGAGCCATAGAAGTACCAACTTTTTGTTTGATACGCTGTAACTCTTTAAACTCCATTGGAGTAAGAAGAGTGATAGCCTTACCCTTAGTTCCAGCACGACCAGTTCTACCAATACGGTGAACATAAGACTCAGGGTCAAAAGGGATATGGTAGTTAAATACATGTGAAATATCATTTACATGAATACCACGAGCAGCAACATCTGTAGCTACAAGTACTTTTACTGAGTTTTGTTTAAAACCTTTGATAACATTTTCACGTTGGCGTTGCTCCATATCTCCATGAAGACCATTTGCTAAGTAACCAGCGTTAGAAAGAACATTACTTAGTCTATCTACTTCAGATTTTGTACGACAAAATACTACACATTTATTTGTAGTTTCTGAATCCATAAGACGGATGATAGCATCATCTCTTTCGTGCTCATCGATAACATAGTAAAGTTGTTCAATGTCAGTATTTGTAGTTTCACCCTTAGTGATAGAGATAAACTCAGGATCTTTTAAAATTCTACTCGCAAGTGTTTTAATTGGTGCTGGCATAGTTGCAGAGAAAAGAAGTGTTTGACGCTCTTTTGGAAGGTAAGAAAATATTTCATTAATATCATCTAAGAAACCCATATCAAGCATCTCATCAGCTTCATCAAGTACTACCATATTTGGTGCAAAGTCTGGAATCATACCGCGTTTAAGAATATCTAACATACGTCCTGGAGTTGCAACTACTACAGAAGCACCACGAGCGATAAGGTCAAGTTGGCGTTTATAAGAGCTACCACCATAAACAGTTACAGTTTTAGCTCCTAAGTTACGTCCATATTTGAATATTTCATCACTTACTTGAGTTGCTAGTTCACGAGTTGGTGTGATAACTAACATCTCTACTGATCCATCTAGTTTCATGTTATGAAGAGCTGGAAGAGCGAATGCAGCTGTTTTACCAGTACCTGTATGTGCTTGACCAACGATGTCACGACCAGCAATAACTATAGGAATAGCTTTTTCTTGGATAGGTGAGGGTATAGTAAACCCTGCGTATTTAACACTTTTAAGTAGTTCTGGTTTAAGTCCTAACTCATCAAATGTAACTGTTTTTTCTTCTTCTTTCGGTTGTTCTGTTTGTGCATTTTCTTGCATTATAATCCTTTGAATATAAAGGAGATAATACAAGCTGCAAAGACATAATTTCTTAGCAGGGTATCTTCCCCTTAAATATTTCGCGAATTATACCTAAATATACCTATATTATAATTAAAGTGATATATATTTAAAATTACTTAAGTTTATAATGTGTAGATTACTCTTCTTTTATAAGATAAATTTATTTAGAACGAGATATGTTTAAAAGATTTTTCATCTCATCAATAATAGTATTTAGCCCTATATCTTTCCATATTCCTTTTTATAGTATAATATTTTTATTAATTATAGGATTTTTTTATGCAAATTGAACCACTTTTAGTTTTGAGTATTATTATCTCCACTCTTTTAGTAATCTCTCTTTTTTTCTATTTAAAGCAAAAAAATAGACTTTTAAATTGTATGGAAGAGCTAAAAGCACTTATGTCAGAAAATGAATCCTTAAAGCTTCAAAATAGTGAGATGAGTCAAGAGTATCATGATCTAAATTTAAAATATGTGGTTTTAGATACACGCTATGAAGAGGAGATAAAAGCTTCAAGTCAGAAGTTACTTGTTTTGCAAAATGCTAAGGATGAGTTGAGTCAAGAGTTTAAACTATTAGCAAATAAAATTTTTGAAGATAAGTCAGCACAATTTTCACACTCAAATAAAGAGCAACTAGAACTTCTACTCAAACCATTTCGTGAGCAAATTTCTCTTTTTTCAAAAGAAGCAAAGGAGCAGTTTAATGCTACATCAAAAGATAATTATCTGCTAAAAGATGAGCTTCAGCGTTTAAAAGAGATGAACTCTCAACTCTCTAATGATGCAATCAATCTAACTAAAGCACTCAAAGGTGAAAATAAAACACAAGGAACTTGGGGTGAGATTGTTTTAGAAAATATTTTAGAGCAGTCAGGTTTAAGAAAAGATGTAGAGTATGAATTACAGGCTACATTAAAATCACAAGAGGGAAAAACTTATAGACCCGATGTTATTATTCATATGCCTGAGAATAGAGATATTATCATTGACTCTAAAGTTTCACTTTTAGCATATGAGAGATTTATGAGTTGTGAAGATGAGATTGAAAAGTCACATGCTTTAAAAGAACATATACAGAGTATCAAAGCACATATAAAAGGTTTAAGTCAAAAGCAGTATGAAAAACTCGATGGAGTACATACACTTGATTTTGTATTATTATTTATGCCGATTGAGGGAGCTTTTTTATTAGCATTAGAAAAAGATGGAGAGTTTTATAAGGATGCTTATGAGCAAAATATATTAGTAGTATCTCCCTCTACTCTTTTAGTGACATTAAGAACCATAGAACATATTTGGAGAACACAACATCAAGAGGAACATGCTCTGAAAATTGCAAATGAGGCAGAAGCTATGTATGAAAAGCTTGTTGGTTTTGTAGATGAAATGAAAAGAGTTGGGCTTCATTTAGCTAAAGCACAAGACTCCTATGATACATCTATGAGTAGATTACATAGTGGAAGAGGAAATATAATAAAACATGCTGAAAATATAGTTGAATTAGGGATAAAACCTAAAAAGAAGCTCTCTCTAAAAAGTGAGGAAAGAGAATGAAATTTGATACTAAAAGTTTAATCCCTTATGTGGTAGTAATTATACCACTTGTATTTCTTATAAGTATATACACTCTTCTCAATAAAGTATATGTAAAGAAGATGAGCAACTATTTCAAACAGGCAAAAGAGGAGCGACTCAATGAGTATGTTCGCACTCAAAAGTTACAAGGAGATGAATACCTCAGTAAAATTTTTAAACTTTGTAAGGAACAAAATGATCTACTAGAAGAAAATCTTCAAAATGAACTTAAATTAAAAGTAGATGGAGCGTATGAAATAAGTCAAAAAATCTACAAAAAGTATAGAGCTAAAAAGAGTAAAAAAGAGATTCGATTTTTAATTATAAATCTACTTAAAGAGATTAGCTTTAATAATGAAAATGGTTATATCTTTATGAGTGATTTTGATGCTAATCCTATTTTAAATAACTCTCATTTAGGAACTCAAAATATCCTTAACTACAAAGATGCAGATCACAGATCTATAGTTTTAGAAGAGATACAGAAAGTAAGACGTCACTCTGAGGGGTATATAAAAAGTAAAAATTTTATAAACGATCAAGAAGAGATCATATATGTGAAAAATTTGAATATATATAATTGGTATATAGGATCAAGCATATTTGTTCCAACCCAAAAAGAGAAGTTAGCATCTAATGTTTTAGATTCAGTTACAAATATAGTGAACACAAAATCAAATTTTATAGAGATCCTAGATAAAAATAGAATAGTTTATAGTAAAAACAGATTTAAGATTTTAGATTTGAACATAACAAAAGATTGGACAATCTCTAAAGACAAAAGTTACTACTATTATGTGAAAGATTGTAAAGCTTTTGATTGGAGAGTTGTTTATGGTTTTAAAATGAGCAGTATCTATAGAGAGTTAGATAATAGATATAAGAAATCTCTAGAGCAATTAGAGAAAGAAGTTCAAGAGATAAAAAAACTATTTGGAATTATTGTACTTATAGTTTTTATACTTTCTCTATTGCTCTCATTGAAAATAGATAAAATTTTTAAAGAGTCTCAATAATATTTAGATATTATTCTCTTATGAATATACAAACACAATATACTTATGAAAAAAAATGGACGGATACAAGTGAAAAAGATCTTCTACGAATTATAGAAGAAGAGATTGGAGATGCTGATCCAAAAGGGACACTACTCTATGTTAAAGAAGCTATAAAAAATGGTAAGACTTTAACCATTGGTGAGTGTCGATTTAAGATACAAAAAATGGAGCGATAATGTTTAACAATAATGAAATTGCAAGATTACTTTTACGCTTAAGTTTAGGAGTGCTGATTTTATTTCATGGTGTGCATAAAGTGATATATGGTATTGGTGGGGTAGAGGCTATGTTAAGTGCTTCTGATTTACCTACCATCTTAGCATATGGCGTTTATGTAGGTGAAATAATCGCACCAATATTTATTATCTTAGGGCTTTATGCTAGAGTTGCATCTTTAGTTTTAGCCTTTAATATGTTAGTTGCTATCTTTCTTGCTTATGGTTTTAATTTCTCTCTTGCTAAGTATGGAGGAGTCTCTTTTGAATCACCACTATTATTTATGGTACTGAGTATTTTAGTCGCACTCTTAGGTAGTGGCAAGTATGGAGTAAATAATAAATAATATTTATATTTTCCTAATCTTTAGAGTAGTATAATTATCTAAAGTCACTAGGGAGATTTTATGAAAAATCAGAATGCTTTTCATAAGGTAAAATGGTATAGATCATTAAGCTTTACAATATCACTTCTATTTTTACCGCTTTTTATTTTTCCTGTTCTTTTTATCTCTTATGATAACTTCAAACAGAGTAGTGCAGCACTCCATAAAACTGCATATCATGACATAGAACAAGCTTCAATTTTAGAAAAAAGATTTATAGAAAATTGGTTTTTTTATAGAGTGACAGAGATTAAAAACTGGTCACAAGTGAGTTCTATTGTTGAGATGTTAACTCTACTAGAGGAGTCATTTTCTAGTACTACTCAATCACTACATGATTTTACACAGAGTGATGAGTATCTATCTATATCTATTGAAAATGAATCAGATATTCTTCAATTAGCAAAAGATTATGAGTATGTGTATGATCTCTTTCTTATAGATACAAAAGGTAATGTCCTTTATAGTGTCGCAAACGAAGATGATTTTGCACGCTCTTTGATAAATGGAAAGTATTCAAGTACAAAATTTGCAGCGACTGTAGAAGAGACACTCAAAGATCAGAAGATCCATTTTTCAGACTTAGAGATATATGCACCATCGAATAATACAGTTGCAGGATTTTTAACAGCACCTATTTTTAGAAACGAGCATTTTATAGGTGTTCTTGGCGTTCAGATAAAATTACATAAAATTTATAGTATTTTCGAAGAGAAGTATTTTGAAAATGGACAAAACTTTAGTAATTATCTTGTTGGTAAAGATGGGCTTTTAAGAAGTAAGCTAGATAAATCATCTGAGATATTAAGGTATAAAGTAGACACGAAACAGTTCTCTTTGTGGGATAGGGGCATTAAAAGTGATAGTAAAGATATTAGTACCTATCTCAACCCTAATGGTGTTGAGGTCTTTGGAACACATCAAGATATAAATATTTTAGGAGTTAAGTGGGCTCTTATAAGTGAATCAAATTTAGATAACATCAATCTCAATCAAAAAGAGATTATTAATAAAACAATCATCTCCATAGCTCTTATCGTAGTAGTCCTCTTTTTAGTAGCAATTCTTATCTCCCGTTATCTTGTAAAGCCTATCCTTATTCTTTCTGATGTTACATCAAAATTTGCTAAAGGAAATAGAGACTTAGAGATAAAAATAAATAACAAAAGTGAGATAGGTATTTTGGCATATAGAGTCAAAACTATGTTTGAAAAGATCAAGAAAAGTGAAGATGAGCTAAGGGCTGCAAAAGTAGTAGCAGAAGAGAGTGTTAAGGAGAAATCAGAATTCTTTGCAAGTATGTCTCACGAGATACGAACACCTATGAATGGTGTCATAGGAATGCTTAACATACTTCTCAAAACAGAGTTGTCCGATTCACAAAGACATCAGGCATATCTTGCTAAAACAAGTGCAGATGCATTATTAACTCTCATTAATGATATTTTAGATTTTTCAAAAGTTGAAGCAGGAAAAATGGAGTTAGAAAACCTTGAATTTAATCTCTCTCAAGAGATAGGCAATTTTGCAGAAGCCATATCTTTTAAAGCACAAGAGAAGGGTATCGAAGTTGTTTTAGATACGACAGAAGTAGATATAAAATATCTTGTTTCAGATATGGGACGTATAAAACAGATACTCAATAATCTTGTAGGAAATGCTATTAAATTTACAGATGAGGGGTATGTACTTATTAAATTATCTTTAGTTCCTAAGGATGAAAGTATTGCAATTTTACATATAGTTGTAAGGGATTCTGGGATAGGAATTCCCAAAACAAAAATAGATAAACTTTTTAACTCCTTTTCTCAAGTTGATGCTTCTACTACAAGAAAGTATGGAGGAACAGGGCTTGGTCTAGCAATAGTAAAACAGCTGTCTATTTTAATGAATGGAAGTGTGAGTGTAAATTCTAGGGAGGATAGGGGAAGCGAGTTTAGTGTAGAGATAGAAGTTGGCTTACCTAAAGAGATAGTCTATATTAAACCAAGAGTTGATGTAAAAGGTAAAAAAGCAATTATTATAGATAAGTGTAATATTGCGGCTGTAGCCTTACATAGACAGCTTCTTTATTGGGGTATGGAAATTCGAGTAGTAGAGGATCTCAACTCTCTTATTTTAAAAAATAGTGAATCCTTAGATATGATCTTTATAAGTAAAAATAGTGATACTATAGAGTCTCTATCTCGCATTCAATCAGATAGTAGATTTATAAATACAAAATTTGTTTTGATGACTTCATTACAAGAAGCTTTAAACACAAGTAAGTATTTAGATGCTGGTTTTCATACGTCTTATCCAAAACCAGCTACAACAGATGATATACTCAAAGCACTTGATACATTAGATGAAAAAGTAACTATATCAACTTTAGAGAGAATAGAAGAGAGTGAAGAAGAGGAGTTGGAGTTCTCTAAAAATGTAAGAATCTTATTGGTTGATGATAATAAAGTCAATCAATTAGTAGCCAATGGAATACTTGAAGAGTTCGGTCTTGAAGCTGATGTGGCTAATGATGGTTTAGAAGCACTAGAAGCATTGCGAAATAGGGGAGAAGAAGATGAGGCATACCATATCATACTGATGGATTGTCAAATGCCAAATATGGATGGGTATGATGCAACACGGGCTATTAGAGCTTTAGAGGTGGGTGAAATCTATAAAAACATTCCAATAGTTGCGATGACAGCAAATGCTATGCAAGGGGATAAAGAAAAATGTTTTGAATGTGGAATGGATGAGTATCTAAGTAAGCCTATCGATGATGATAAACTTAAAAAGATTCTTCTAAAACATCTTAAGGATGTCTAACTTTTAGTGTAGAGTTTAACGTCCAAGCTATAAACGCCATTAGGGCTATAACTACATATGCAGGGAGAATATCATAAGCATTTGTAAGATAGACTAACCATAAGAGAATTGCACCAAGAGGAGTTGGAACCCCTACAAAGTATTTTTCAACTTCACCAGCATCTGCATTGATATTAAACTGAATAAGACGACGAAGACCAGCGATAACATAACTAATGCTCACAACAGCTGCAACAATAAGCCAAACTCCTGTCAGTTGTGAAGCATATACAGCTTGAAAAATTAAAAAAACTGGAACAAGCACAAAGCTTAAAAAATCTGCAAAACTATCTAGCTGAACGCCAAATTCATTACTAAGATTATATTTTCTAGCTATTTTCCCATCAAAAATATCAAATGCACCACCTACCCATGCAAGTATGATAGCCAGTATAAAATTGTTCTGAGTGATGAAGTATGTAGCCATCAACCCTGCAGTAATATTTACAAAAGTAAAAAGGTTTGCGAGGTTAAAGTGAGAAGAGGGTGTCCATAAAAATTTCATATGATTCCTTATATTTTTATAGCATTATAGCAAAAGAGTAATTTTTATGTATGTAATTAGTAATATATTGTTGATATTTAAAGAGATTTTTAGCTCTATATAATATAGAAATAAGTAGAAAATTTTAAAATTAATAAGGTTCTATAAGTATTTAAGCTACTCTTTAAATGATAATGATTATAATTTTAACAATATAATAAAAAGATATCAATTATGAAAACATTAAAAGATTGCAAAAAGAAGTGTAAGGTCAAGGTTTTAAAGCTCAACGCACCCAAGGATTTAAAACAACGTTTGATCTCTTTTGGTATTATGAAAGAGGCTATTGTAGAGGTACTTGAACATGCTCCTGCTAAAAGTACTATTGAGATTAAAGTTGGAAATATGAGGATTGCACTTCGAGCGCAAGAAGCAGACTTTATAGAAGTAGAAAAAATATGAGTGCAGAAAATTCAGATCAAAAGATAAAATCTTGTCCAATTATTGCAAATCATATAAAGGTTGCTTTAGTTGGGCAACCTAATGTTGGTAAGAGTATGCTTATCAACTCTGTCTCAAATGCTCATCTTCATGTTGGAAATTTTTCTGGTGTTACAGTAGATAAAACAGAGGTTCTATTTGATTATGCAAATCACCACTTTACTGTAGTTGATTTACCAGGTACCTATGCCTTTACAGACTACACAATAGAAGAACGAGTAACTCATGACTATCTCTGTGCACAGCAGTATGATATCATTATAAATGTAGTAGACTCAACGAACTTAGAAAAGAACTTACAACTTACATCTGAACTCCTAACAATGAATAAAAAAGTTGTAATTGCATTAAACATGAGTGATGAAGCTGAAAAAGAGGGCATAAGTGTAGATGCAAAATATATGTCAGATCTTCTTGGCGTTTCATGTGTAAAGGTTTCAGCAGCAACTAAAGAGGGAATTGAAGAGCTCATTCAAGAAGTCGTGGCAAAATATGAGTCTCCTCAAATTAATTCAAAGTTAGTTTTTTCAGAACCAGTTGAAGAGGAGATAGCTCAGATCGTTTGGTATCTTGATAAACATAAGTATCAAGCTTCCAATACACATCGAAATATAGCAATAAATCTTTTAAAAAATAATAAGAAAACATACAAAAAACTTCATAATAATCCAATTTGGACAGAACTTCAACCAATCTTGATAGATGCAACTAAACATATAGAGTTACATCATGATAGTGATGATATAAAAGAGGCTTTTGCAGAAGAGTATGCTGCTTTTAATCGTGGTATCATTGCTGAAGTAGTGAAGCAAAAATCTGAGAATGCAAAACAAACACTCACTGAGAAAATAGATAGTATCTTGATTCATAAACTCTACGGTATCCCTATATTTCTTTTTTTTATGTGGGGACTTTTTCAGTTAACTTTTGTTTTAGGTGCAGTACCTATGGATATGATAGATGGATTTTTCGGATGGTTAGGAGATACAGTTGGTTCTACTATAAGTAATGATGATATTCGTTCTTTAGTCGTTGATGGAGTCATTTCAGGAGTTGGTGCAGTTGTACTTTTTACTCCAAATATTATTATACTTTTTGTAGGTATAGCTCTTTTAGAAACAACGGGTTACATGAGTAGAGTCGCTTTTTTACTTGATGGTTTCTTTCATAAGTTTGGTCTGCATGGACAGAGCTTTATTCCACTTGTAACAGGTTTTGGATGTTCTATTCCTGCTTATATGTCAGCAAGAATCTTAAAAAATGATAGAGATAGACTTCTTACACTTTTTATCATTGGATTTATGTCATGTGGTGCAAGACTCCCAGTATATGTTCTTTTCGCAGGAGCTTTTTTCGCACCAGGTATGGCGGGAAATGTTCTTTTTGTTATCTATATTTCAGGTGCTATTTTAGGACTTATTGCTGCTAAAGTTTTAAAACTTACTGCATTTAAAGGTAAAGATGAACCATTTGTTATGGAGATGCCAAAGTATAGATTACCGACATTAAAACTTATTTGGCATACTGTGTTGACACAAACATTAATGTATCTTAAAAAAGCAGGTACATTTATTGCCGGTGCTACTATGGTGATTTGGTTCTTAAGTAACTATCCACATAATCTTAGTGTAGAGACTACTTATGCTACAAAAATAGAACAAGCAAGCTCTCAAAAACAGAAAAATATTCTTATAAATGAACTGGCAAGTAAAAATTTAGAAGAGAGTTATCTTGGTCGTTTAGGAAAATTTACTGAGCCACTTTTTACACCACTAGGTTTAGACTGGAAAATGAGTGTAGCACTTCAAGCTGGAGTGGCTGCGAAAGAAGTTGTTGTTTCAACTCTCGGTGTTTTATACTCTTTAGGTGATGGTGTTAGTGAGGAAAATCGTTCTTTAGCTGATGCGATAAGTAAAAATATTTCATTTCCTTCAGCAGTAGCATTTGTAGTTGTTATTATGATTTATCTACCTTGTTTCGCAGCATCTATTGTATTTACTAGAGAAGCAGGACACATAAAGTACTTCTTCTATCTTTTTGCTTTTACTTCTATAACTGCATATGTAATGGCATTTTTGGCTTATCATATAACACTGTTTTTTGTCTGATATAGATGATTTTGCTAGAGGGTTTACCAAAACATTAACAAACTCTGTTAAAATTTGAGCATGAATAAAATATTAATGATTGAAGATGACTTAGAACTTGCAGAGATACTTACAGAGTATCTTGAGCAGTTTGAGTTTGAGGTTATCACAGAAGATGACCCTTTTAAAGCAGTAAGTATCCTAAAGCTAGAGCCCTTCGATCTAGTTATATTAGATTTAACTCTTCCTGGAATGGATGGCTTAGAGGTGTGTGAAGCTATTCGTGAACGCCAAGATATTCCTATTATTATCTCATCGGCTCGTTCTGATGTGACAGATAAGATAAAAGCTCTTGAACTCGGTGCTGATGATTATATGCCAAAACCATATGATCCTCGTGAACTTGAAGCAAGAATCCACTCTGTTCTTCGTCGTTATGAAGCAAAAAGTGTTGAAAAAACAGAAAATAAGAGCGATTTTAAGTGTGATAAAGCAACAATGGTTATCACATATAAGGGTCGAACTATTGATCTTACAAACGCTGAGTTTGGTATTCTTGCATATATGATCTCTAAACAGGGGCTTGTTGTCTCTCGTGAAGATCTTATCCACAATGTAAACGCCATCAATGAAGACTCTTCAAACAAGAGTATAGATGTTATGGTTGGGCGTATCCGAAATAAAATAGGTGATAAATCACTCATCGAATCTGTTCGTGGTGTTGGTTACAAACTCTTAAAATAATGAAAAAAAATGCTGTTTTAATCACGGTACTCTTTGCACTTAGTGTCTCCCTCATAAGTGTAAGTGCCGTTTTTTGGGAATTTTATAAACTAAATAAAAAACAGTATATTGATCATATCTTCACAAAATACTCTGTTATTACTCAAATATATCGTGACCATGAACAGCGTCACAATTCTGAAATTATGCTTGATGCAAATCTTGCTGTTTATAAAATGCAGATTGTAAGAGATAAAATACCACAGCAAAAAGTTATAAGAGAAGGAAAACTTTTAAAGCGTGAAGGTTTTAGAAGTTTTAACCAAAGAACAGCGCTTAGAGCCTCTATGATTGAGTATAAAAAAACTATCTATTTTCATCTTCAGACACAGAATGCTGGTATTTTAGTAAAAGATGAACAGCTTGAACCCTACTCATATCTTAATTTGCTCTATGCCTTTAGTACAACATTTATGATAATAAGTATCTCCTTTATCCTTGTTTTACAAAAACTTCGTCCTCTTATCCGTTTACGTAAAAAGATTGCACTTTTTGGTTCTGGAAATATGAATGTATCTTTCAAAACATCATCTTGCGATGAAATTGGACTTGTTTCAAATGAGATAGAGACAGCAAAAGTGAAAATAAATACACTTTTAGAGTCACGAACTCTCTTTTTACGAAATATTATGCATGAACTTAAGACACCAATAGCTAAAGGTACTATAGCCTCTCAAATGCTTGATTCACAAAAACAGAGAGATCGTTTTAGTGGTATATTTAACCGTTTAGAAGCTCTTGTAACTGAATTTGCCATGATTGAAGAGGTTACATCACTTGATGATAAAAGAGATTTTAGTCTCTATAGACTCATAGATATCATAGATGGGGCGATAGATATGGCTATGGTTGAAGAGGGTGCAGTGAGTGTGAATGTTCCAAGCAGTTGTAAAATAAATGCTAACTATAAACTCTACACTACAGCTATAAAAAATATGATTGATAATGCTATGAAATACTCTACGGATGAACATATAAACATTGTTATGCTAAACAATGAGTTATGTTTTGAGAGTAAGGGAGAGCGTTTAAAATACTCTTTAAAATACTACATAGAACCTTTTACAAAAGAGAATCCATCTAAAAATAGTTTTGGACTAGGACTCTATCTTGTAGATTCTATTTTAAAAGCTCATGATGAAGTTTTAGCATACGAATATGAAGATGGAGTAAATCGTTTTATATTTGCATAAGTTTAAAAATGTAAACTTGTGTAATGAATAAATATCTTTATGTTTTACTCTCTATATTCTTATCATTTTCATTCTTTGCTTTTGGTTGGCTAAGTCACTCCGCCTATGAGCCTGGAAAAAAAATAAAAAAGATCTCTAACCTAGAAAAAATAAAACATAAAAAAGTTTTAAATGTTCTTCTTTTAAATAGTCCAACAACTTACTATATCGGTACAGAAGGTCCTACCGGCTTTGAGTATGATCTTCTTTTAGCTTACTCCAAATCACTTGGTGTAAAACTTCACATAAAAACGGTACATACAATTAAAGAAGCACTCGCTTTAAGTAAAGATCCTAACCTCGATATCATATCAGCATCTATAACAAAAACACAAAAGAGATCAAAAACATTAAATTTTGGACCCTCCTATTTTGAAGTTCAAGAACAAGTTATCTGTAGTCGTAGAATGCAAAAAGGTTCTAAATTTCCACGTGATGTAGAAGATTTAAGTGGTCTGAAAATAGTTGTAGGTGAAGATACATCTTATGCTGAAACAATAAGTGATCTTCAATCTGATGGTTTTGATATAAATGTCACATACTCTCCCGATCTTTCAACAGAAGAGCTTTTAGAAGAGGTCTCAAAACATAAAATAGACTGTACTATAGCTGATTCAAACATTTATGCTTTAAATCTTAGATATTTTCCTGAAATAGCGATGGCGTTTACTATTAGTGGAAGAGAGCAGCTTGCATGGATCTTTCCAAAAGCATCACCAAAATTAGAACAGAATATGTATGAGTGGTTAAACTCTTATAATCAAGAGGGGAAAATGACACAACTCAAAGATCACTACTACTCTTATGTTCTTTTCTTTGATTATTACAATACAAAAATGTTCTATAAACGTATGAAAACAAGACTTCCAAAGTATGAAAAGTATTTTAAAGAAGCTGCAACAAAGTTTGGAATACCATGGGCTCTTTTAGCTTCTATATCTTATCAAGAGTCTCATTGGAATCCAAAAGCAAAAAGTTATACAGGTGTACGTGGGTTGATGATGCTAACAAGACATACTGCAAAACTACTCAATGTTAAAAATAGGCTTGACCCAAAACAGAGTATAGTTGGTGGTACTCGTCATATAAAACAGATGATTAAGTTTGTTCCAAAAGATGTGACTGGAGAAAATAGATTGAAGTTCGCTTTAGCTGCATATAACATAGGTTTAGGACATATAAGAGATGCACAGACATTAGCAAAAGAGATAGGATTAAATCCTAATGTTTGGAGTGATTTAAAAATAGTACTTCCTCTGCTTTCACAGAAAAAGTACTATAGAGATTTAAAATATGGATACGCAAGAGGCGAAGAGCCTGTTAAATATGTCGAATCAATTTATAACTATAGACATATATTAGAAAATAAATTAAATATTACACATTTTCAGAAGTAGTATCTTTTCCTAGTGCATTTAAAAAGTTTTCCATGTCATATTTAATACGATATTCTGGAGTCATAATGTGAATAAGGATATCTCCTAAATCTACAACTACCCAGTCCCCACTCTCATCAACATTGTTGAAGTGCTCTGCTGGTTTAAGATCTTTTTTGAGGTGATCGAGTAGTGCTGTCGTATGTTTAGTTCCTAAAGATGATGCGATAATCGCATAATCAACAAAGTAGTTTTTATCGCTTAGATCAAAAACTTCTATAGCCTCAGCCTTGTTCATATCTAAAACATCTGTAATTTTTTGAATTCTATTGTTCATTGTTTTCCTTGTAATATTGTGTTATTTCTTCTGCATTTATTTTTGGAAGATAGTTTTTATCTATCTTTTTTCTGAGTCTAGTAGAGGAGATGTTTTCATTTACTCTAAGAGTTATAAACTCTTGTGGAATCTCTATCTTCTCTCTTGATGCTACAATAAATGTTACCTTCTCTTTGAGTTCATCAAAGTGATACCACTGTGTTAAACTCTCTAAATTATCTGCACCGATAATAAGATAGATTTTTTCATAACTCTCTAAAAGATGATTTACTGTTTTTATAGTTGGAACTTTTTGGTTTTGCAAAACCTCATAAGAACTCACTTCTACTTTTGTAAACTCTCTAAAAGCTTCTTCTAACCACTTCAAACGAAGCTTTGCAGGTGCAAAAGAGGAGCTTTTAAATGGGTTTAAAAATGTAGGCATAACTATGATTTTATCAATATAATCTAACTTGTTAAGAGCTTTTACTATAGCTTCATGACCAAGGTGAGGAGGATCAAAAGAACCTCCAAAAAGTGCTACTTTTCTCATTTAATACGAATTATAGCTAAATTTGGCTAAAATAACCGAATTTAAAAATTATAGGAACTCTAATGGCACTAAAAATAGCAATTAATGGATTTGGTAGAATTGGTCGTTGTGTTGCTCGTATAGCTGCAACAAGAAGTGATGTTGAAATAGTCGCGATAAATGATATGGCGAGTATGGATATGATGCTTTATCTTCTTAAAAATGATTCTGTTCATGGAACTTTTAAGAGTGAAGTTGTTCAACTAGATGATGAAAATATCTCAATAGATGGTCAAAAAATCAGAGTATTCTCTGATAGAGACCCAAAAAACCTTAAGTTTGCTGATTGTGGTGCTGA
>Ga0256826_1000865_pt1 | contig 18869 bp, 13 predicted proteins | sample CV79metaG_FD_185975 | JGI IMG/M metagenome (GOLD analysis project Ga0256826, IMG submission 185975) | Hydrothermal vent microbial communities from East Pacific Rise, Pacific Ocean - CV79 | ecosystem: Environmental > Aquatic > Marine > Hydrothermal vents | place: Pacific Ocean: East Pacific Rise...
CAAAAAAGAGATAATTAAATTCACTCTTGAAAATTATTACAGGGTTTCTTGACCGTATTTTACGGTTTTAACCTGCAAATGTTTATTTAGTGCAGGTTTTAGTGACTCTCTACAAATGAGGGTAAAATTAAAAGTTTTGATACAAAAATATCTCAAAATACAAAAGCTATAACTGGTGTTGAATTAAAAGTTTCAAATAATAAAGGAAAAATTACAATTAAATATTATAAAAAATATTAATATTATGGAGAAATGGGACGAAAATAATGATAGTAAAATTGACAGTAAGCATTTAGATTTACAATTTTATAATAAACAGATTCTGAATTCGATAAATACTTCAATGTCGGGAGAAAGTTCTTTAGCTTGGGGAAATGGCACGAGTGCAAATGGAAATTTTTCTACGGCTTGGGGTTATCAAAGTCAAGCTATCGGAAATTATGCAACAGCAATAAATTACAAAACTCAAGCAACAAAAGATTATGCCACTGCCTTTGGATTTAAAACTATTGCTTCAGGAATTGCATCAACAACTTTTGGAACAGAAACAATCGCCGACCAAGAATCTCAACTTTCCATAGGTAAATACAATAAAAGATATTCTACAAATTCACTTTTTTCTATTGGCAATGGAACTAGCAAAAAAAGAAGTGATATTTTTAGAGTCACAGATAAAGAGGTTGTCGTGATTGGAAAGTTAAATATTTCAGGCAAATTAATAGTTGATGGTCATCGAGTTGGATTTTTAAATTCAGATTCTGTGAAATATTCAGGCAAAAACTCTTTAGCTTGGGGTTATCAGACAGAAGCTCTAGGAGATTTTTCGACAGCTTTCGGATATAAAACAGTTTCAAATCAGCCAGATATGGTTGCCATCGGACGATTTAATAAAAAAGATAATATTAATGTTATTTTTGCTGTCGGAAATGGTGGTTCGGATACAAATAGAAATAATGCTTTAACTCTTTACAGAAATGGAAAACTCATAATTGAAAACGATTTAATTTTCTCTAAAAATGTAAGTTTAATCCAAACAATCAAAGATTTAAAATCTGAAAATGAGAAACTTAAAAAACAAAATGACAAAATTATCAAAGCTTTAAAATTGCTCGGTATCGAATTAGAATAATATGAAATTCTTAACACTTTTTATAATTGTTACTTTATTTGTTTTTGGAAATGATTTAAAATTTCAGAGTTTTATCGGATTTTCTAACTCAAATCAATTTCTAACTGGAGTCGATAGTAATATTTTATTAAATGCAAAAAGTTTAAATCATTCTCCAAAGATTGAAATTCAAAATAGTGTTACAATTTCTGAAGATTCAAATATTACAATCACTTTTACTTATACCGATTTTGAAAATGACAAACTCAATATTTCAATTTTAAAAAGTGGTCAGAATGGAAAACTAACAAAAGTAAAAAATGATTTTCTGTATATTCCAAATCATAATTTTTTTGGAAACGATGAGGTTTCTATAAAATTTGATGATGGTTTCGGTGGAATAGTTAAAAAAAATATTGCAATATCTGTTTTAGCAGTTGATGATTCTCCAATTTTCTTATCTAAATTTGATAATTTTGAAATTAATATTTTTGATGTTGATAGTGATTTATCTAAAATTAGTTTTGATTGTGTTCCAAATTCAAAAACTATTCAATGTGAAATTATCGATAACAGAATTGAAATTAAACAATTGGTAAATATTGAAGAAGATATTAAAATTGAAGTTTTTGCATCTCTTGACGAATATAATATTTCGCAATCTTTTCAATATAAAACAGAAAAAATGTTTATTCCACCTGAAATTTCTGAAATCGAGGATATTCAAATAGAGAGCGAAAATGAAAATTACAGTTATTATATTCCTTTAGATTTTTATGATGATTTTGGAGTTTCTCAAATCATTACAACCTCATCGAATTCAGATATTTTATCAATCTCTACTGATTTAGAAAATCATCAAATTATTTTAAATATTGTTTCTGAAGAAGTTGGGAAATCTAAAATTGAAGTTATTGTAAAAGATGATGAAAATTTGACAGAAAAAACATCTTTTCAAATTTCAATTATGGCAACTTCTTATCAAGAATGTTTAGAAAAAGCTAAAAATAGCATTAGATTTTTAAATCCAAACTATTTAATTGAGAATCTTGATTTGGTAAAATATTTTTCTTGCAAAGAGAATGTTTATATTGATTGGGAATCTTCTGATTATGCAATTTTAGATAAAGACGGCTATCTCAATTTGCCTTACAACGATTCAGTAATTAAATTGGTTGCTACATTTAGAAGCGGAAATTTTCAAGCTCAAAAAAGTTTCGTTTTTAAAGTTCCTCAAGAATTCTTATCTGAAAAAGAATCTGTCGAAAAAGCTTTTGATTATCTAAATTTTGATTTTATAAAAGGTAATAATTTTAACGAAAATGAGATATATTCAGATTTGAACTTTGCAAATATTAAACTTTTTGACACAAATATTAGTTGGAATATCTCAAATAAAATTATCAGAAAAAATCAAGATATAAATTTAACAGCAGTTGCGACAATTTCAAAAGGTCAGTACTCTTTAGAGAAAATATTTAACTTGAAAATTATGGGAACAAATCATCACGATTTTGAGTGGCTAACACTTTCAAGAATATTAGGTAAAAATAAAAACAGCTATTCAATTATTTACGATTTAGAACTACCGAAAATTTCGAGTAATGGTTTTGAGATAATTTGGACAACTTCAGATTATAAAATAGTTTCAAATCAGGGAACTGTTTCAAGAGATAAAATTGAGAACAAATATATTCAACTTACTGCAAAAATAGATAATGAAGAAAAAATATTTACTTTGCGAGTGTTGAAAATTTATCCAAAAATAAAATTAAACCTTATGGCAACAGCTTTAATTATTCCTAATTTAAAAAACAGATTTTCGGATAACGGAGTTCAAGCCTCTTTTTTAAATACAGAATTATTTATAAATAATCAAGGAAAAAATGAGGTAAAAGTGGAAATCAAAGATTTTGAAAGTGTTGTAATATCAGATTTTAATTTTTCAGTAGAAAATAATCAAACAATTTTCAAAATTGATAATGGTAATTTTACTTTAAAAAACAGTGGTTTTATAAATTATCGAGATGAAAAACTATCTTTGAATTCTGAAATTATCGGAACATTTACTGAAATTACAAAAAATGGATTTGAAACTAGCTTTACAAAAATATCTAATGGAGAAATAATCCAAGCGATTGTGAAAAAAGAGTTTGATTATTCAGAAATTGGTTTTAATTTACTAGATAAATTTTCAGATAAGGTAAAAGTTGAAATGACAAAAAATATGGATAATAAAATTGAGATAACAGTTCAAACTATTCTAAAAAATGATTTGGTAATTAAATGATAAAAATATTTTTAATTATTCCATTTTTTATGTTATCGTGTAGTGATTCTAATAATATTCAGATTGTTGAAACAATTCCAAAATGTGAAAGTGAAAAATATATCAAACTTTTTTCAGGAGATATAATTCATAAGATTTCAGAAAATCCTAAAATTGAGATTATATATTCTGAAGATAATTCTAAAAAGCTCTGTTTAATTAGTGGCAGAATTGAAATTATATATAAATAATTCCTAATCTAAAATTTCGGGAGTAACTAATTATAGTTTGGATAAATTTATAACTTTGTCGATATAAATTATAAGATAATAAAGAAAATTGGAGCAAATGGTTATATGAGGCATATATTATATTTATTAATAATTCAAATATTAATATCAGGTTGCGGGGAAAATAGTGGAATACTAACAACTCCAGATACAGTACAGACAGACACTATAAATTTAAGTGTAAAAATAGGGTATGACAATTCACTTTTAGAAAAAGCATCTAAAAGAGTTGCAAAAAGAGTAAAACTTGAAGATATTGCAAAGATTCAACTTACAATTTTTGATAGTAAGAAAACCCATTTAAAAAATACTCCATTTAATGAAACCTCATCTGGAACTTGGAAATTAGCAGTTTATAATTTACCTACAAATACAGATGTAACTTTTATTGCAGAAGCTTTTGATAATGATGGATTTAAAATATTATCTGGAACTATTAAAAAAAATATTGCGATTTCTAGTTCTAATATAATTATCCCTTTAACATTAGCTAAAAGTGAGATGGTAATTTCAGTGCCAACTATTGAAAGTATTTATGGCGGAGATATTCAAATAGATGAAGAATCAAATATTTCAACAAAAAGAGTAACATTTAAAATCATAAATCCAAATAGTGAAAAAGTTGAATGGAAATTAACTTCAGATAAAGCTTTAGCTACTTATGGAAAATTTCAACCAACTTCAGGAGTCTTAGATTTTAGATATAAAGCTGAAATAGATTTCACTATTGATTTTAATATTACAAATCAGGTTTCTGAAAATATAGCTTTTAAAGATTTATCTTTTGAAAATAGAATTGATTTAAATACAAGTGCGGGAGATACCACAACAACATTTTTTCAACTGTACGAACAGAGAAATTCTCTTGCAATCTCTTTAGCTCCAATTATAGATAATATTTCGTTTCTTAGAAAAGATGGTGAAATTTCAGTTCATGCTCTTATTAATTCAAAACTACTAAAAACAGAAGTCTGTTTTAATAAATTTGACGACCTATTTTCTAAAAATTTTCATTTTGCTGAACAAAGTTTTGAAAATCTTTTTAGACAATTTTATATTTCCACAGATGATGAGGTCGATGTTGATTTAATTATTAATAATTTAAAAGAAGATTTAAATTCTTCAAAAGATTCCAATTTATCAATGCTTTTGGCTTATGACATAAATAGTACTTTTGAATCTGAACTTGAAAAACATCAATCAATATATCATAGCGATTCTCACTTTAATAAAATTTATAACTATTTAAAAGATGATGGATTTATAGAAATGATGGATTATTACAAAAGTCCTGATAAAGATTTTATTGTTATCTTAAAAAACTTTTATCGAGAAGATAATAATTTCTCTAAAATAATTTCAAATTATCAGAAAAAATTTGGCGAATCTGAATTTTCTAATTTTATTAAATATATGATGTATGCTGATGAATCAACTCTTTTAACAGATTACAATTATGTTGATAGAAATTTTTCTCAAAATAGCGATTATTATTTTCAAAAATTTAAAGCTGAAAATAATAGTTCAAAAGAGAATTTATACAATTTTATTGAAAAAATAGATGATTTTTATTTTAAAGATTTTGTAGATGTGTTTAATACTGGCGGACAAAAAGTTTATATGTTAATGCAAATATTTTTTCAGAAATATAATATTTATGATTCAAGATTTTCAACACTTCTATCTTTTAGAATTGACCAAAATTTTGATAGTTTATTTGCAAATATGAAAAACTCATATCTTCAAAAAGATAGTGTATTGGATTTTGTTAGATTAGTAGAAAATAAGAATTTTCAAGAATATTTATATTATTACAAAAATCAAACTTCTAAAAATAGAAATTTTATCCGTTCAAAATATGATTATGATATTTGTCAAACATCTGATTTTGGAAAAGTTTATTATGATTGGAGTTTAAGTTCAAATCCTTATAGCAATATTGACAAACCTTATATTGAAGATACCCATACAAATCCAATAAAAATATTGAATACAAATGGTAGTTTTGATGATAAGATTATTTTAAAAGCTGAAAACAGCGAGGGTGTTAAAACTGAATATTCATTTTATAAGAAAATGGTAAATTGGGTAGATGAAAATGGAAAACAGGTAGAAAATACAACTTCATCAAATAATCAAAATGAAACTAACAATTCAAATAATAATAGTGGAAATAATTCTAATTCTGACAATTCTAATGATTCAAATCAATCAGATAATAATACTCCAAAAGATTGGAGCTTTAATCTTTATACAAGTAATAATGCAAAATTAGATTTACTTTATGGCGAAACTAAAACTGTGAAATTTTCTGTTTCTAAAGATTTCAATTACACTTATGATATTTTAGGAGTTCAAAATATTTCAACTTTTACAACTTCAAATGTTAAAAAAATATCTAATAAAGAGTTTGAAGTAGATATTACCGCAAAAGAGACCGAGGGAGTTGGAAAATTTTCTTTTCTCATTCAAAATAAATATTTTGCTACCTCATCAGATATTGAATTAAATATTAAAAAGCCTATTAAAATTAATAATTTATATAATAATTATGCCGTAGTTTTTGGTGAAACTTTAGATATTAATTTTACTCTTGTAAATCCGAGAGGAGATAATTTTTTAGTGTCTGTTTCAAACTCTTCAAATAATTTCTTTGATGTTTATCCTAACGAATTAGAAGTGTTAAATGTAAAAAATAGAAGCAGTCAAATTAGTGTTCGGGGTTTAGCAGAGGGTCAAAATACGATTATTCTTCAGATTACAGATATTTCACTTATTCCAAATTATTCAATAGAGATTCCTGTCAAAATTACAGTTGCTAAATCATATAATCAAATTGTAGAAGAGGAACTTTCAACAAAGAAAGATAGAATTTATAGTTGTCGAGGTGCTTCTTTAAATCAAAATGAATATGAATATACTTCAGATATTTATGATGAGAATTTGACTCCAGTTCATAGTCCAGAAAATATGTTATTAGTTAATTCTAAAAATTCATATTTTCAAACTGCACCTGCTTATTCAACTTTAGGAGTTTTATATCCTATTGATTTAATATCTGATAATGTATTATCTGAAATATATTCAGCTTATAATTATAGTTCAAATATATATATTGGAGATATTAAATACTCTAAAGAATTGATAGGAAAAGAATTCTATCTCAAATATTATGATAATGAAACGGACACTGTAATTTGTGAAAAACATAAATTTTAGTGGCAGTTATTTAAAATCTGATGTAACTTTTCTACTTAAATTAATTGAGATAGAAGATTTAGCAGTTGATAAAAAGGAAAAATTAATTCAGAGTGGAAAAAAACACTATTCTGAAATGATTTCACCAGAATATCAACCGTCGGAAAAATATTTAAATATCTTTTATAAATCTCTTGAGCTAAATATTAAAAGATTTTCTCAAGATATTTTGAATTTTGCTTTTAATATTCCACAAAATTCTATAATTGTATCTTTGGCTCGGGCTGGAACTCCAATTGGTGTTTTAGTTAAAAGAATTGCACACAATCGACGAAATATTGATTTTCCACATTATTCTATTTCTATTATTCGAGACAGAGGAATTGATGAAAATGCTTTAAAATATATTTTGGAAAAGCACCCAAAACAGGATATTTTTTTTATTGATGGTTGGACTGGAAAAGGTGTAATTAGCAGAGAACTAAAACAGTGGATTACAAAATTTAATAAAAAGAATAATACAAATATCAAACCTAATCTTGCTGTTATTTCTGATATTTCAGGAAAAGCAGATTTTTCTGTTTCTACTGAAGATTACCTGATTCCATCTTCCGCTTTAAACTCCACAATTTCAGGTTTAGTTAGCCGAACAATTTTAAATAGCGATTACATAAAAGATAATGATTTTCACGGGTGTAAATTTTATTCAGAACTTCAAAATTCTGATTTGTCTTTATGGTTTGTTGATAAAATTGTCAAATTTACAGAAACACTTAAACCAACTATTTCAAATTTTCTAACTCAAGATTTCAAACAAGAAAAAATGTGTAAAAACTATATTGCAGAATTAATGGATAAATTCTCAATTTCAGATATTAATTTTATTAAACCTGGCATTGCAGAAACAACACGAGTTTTGCTTAGACGAATCCCATATATGATTTTATTACAAGATATAAATTCTGATGAGGTTCAGCATTTAATACAACTTGCTAATGAGAAAGGTGTTATAATAAATGAAATTAAAAATTTACCTTATACTGCTATTGGAATTATTAAAAAATTAAAGGAAATAAATGGCTAAATTATTTAAACGACCAGAATCTATAAATGAAGTTTTACAAAAAGAAACTACTGAAACAAGTGTGATATTAATTCCGTCAGATTTAACAGAAACAAAACTTTTAAACAGTATCGGAAATGGACCTGAATTATTATTTGTAAAAGCTTTAGAAACTATTTATAAACTCGGTGACATCGATGACTTTAAATATATTAGTGAAGAAATTGCTAAAAATGTATTTATCGAAATCTTTGATAATAATCTTCTTTTAATTTGGTTAAAAGATAATAATTTAGAATCTCTAATTAATTATCTAAATAAACTTTTCTTAACTTACAGATTAGGTTATGTTCAACTTAATATTTCTGAAGAGAATAAAGGTGATTTTGAGTTATATCTTTACGATTCTCTGATTGTTTCTCTTGCTAGAAAAAACAATATTGAAGAAGAAAAAGTTTGTTCTTTTTATGAATCCTTTTTTCAATCTCTTTTTTCAAAAATATTTGAGGAAAATGTTGAAGTTCAAGAAAAGTTCTGTTCAGTTGTAAATGATGAAAATAGATGTGTTTTCGATATAAAAATGAAATAATTGTATGTTACAAATTTTATTTTTTTTACCAATTTTATTTTTCTCCGCTTGTGAAATTGACACAAAAGATAGTAATCGTTATCAAATTTCACAGGATTTAGATAAAGGTAATTTTCAAACAGTTTTAGAAAATTTAGATTGTAATAATCTAAACGGTTTTACAAAAGAGGAATGTCATATAAATCGGGGAATGGCTTTTTTTGGTTTGGCAGGATATGACATCACTTCAATTGGTGAAGATATGTTTAAAACTTACAGTGATAAAAATATCAGTGAAACTGAACGAACAATTAAAATCACTTCAATTTTATTAGATAGATTTAGAAACCCTTATATTTCGCAAGGAATTAATGAGTATAAATTTGCTTTAGAAATTTCTAATAAAGATAAAAGTGATTGCAAAGCTGAAAATTTTTCAGAATTATCAGAAAATGAGCAACAATCTTGTATTGCGATAAATCCTATTTTGCTTTTAAATGTTTTGGATAATTCAGAGAATACAAATAGTGCCTCGGTAGATTTACAAGATTTAATCGATGTTGAAAAAAGTATTAGAGGAATTGCTCCAAATATTTCGAGTGAAGAAATTGCAAATATGCTAAATAATAACTTTGATAAAACCTCATCAGAAACTCAAAGTCAAATCGATGCAACCCAATGTTTGATAGAAACTTCACTTTGTCAAAATCTAGGTTTTAAAAATCCATTAAAAATTGGAGAATATCAAGATTTCCAAATTTGGCGATTATCAAAACCCAATTTTAAAACTCTTAAATTAACTAATAATTTTGGTTCAATAGTTTTGGTTGAGGAAAACAAATATATTACTCCAAAAAGTGAATCTTGTTCAAAAAATGAATATCAGAAATACTCAAATCAATGCTTTCCAAAACCATCTGAAAATAATGAAACTTTGACTTCAATTTTGGTAGATAAATTAAATCAAGATGAATTTAAAACTTCAATAGCTTTAATGCTGAATATTGGGGATACAAATACAGACGAACAAAAACAAGTGAATGATTTTATGATTGAACTTTGCGGAAGTTCTGATTGTGAAGTTAGTGAAACTAATCTTGTCAAATATTTAGCCGAGGATAACTAAATGAAAAAAATTATTTTAGGATTTTCGGTTGGAATTTCAATTTTACAATCTTTTACTTATGAAAATTACCAACTGTATAAAGATATTCACATTATGAAAATGGGTGGTGCAAATGTCGGTTTAGGCGGAAGCGGAACTGCTGTATTTTACAACCCCGCAGGATTATCAAATTTAAATAAAAAAGATGGTGCGGAAATCAAATTGATAAATTTATCAGTTTCTACCAATGAGAATGTTTTAAATATTGCAGAAGATGGTTTAGCTTTACAGGATATTCAAGATAGCGACGAACAAAGTTTAGAAGCTATCCGAATCACAAAAGAACATTTGGGTGAAAATAACCATTTTGAAGTTTCCAATTTTTCATATATTGCAAAAGGTGTGAAAAATATGCACTTCTCTTTGGGCGCTTTATCAAATATGAACCTTGACTTCAAAACTCATCGAGGTTTTGGAACAGATGGAATTCTTGACATTCAGAGTTTGATAGTTGGCGGAGCAGTTTTCGGACTATCTTATGATTATTCAAAAAAAATATCTGTAGGAGCTGGAGTTAAATATTTGCAATATGGTTCAATTCAAAAAAACTTCACAATTGGAACTGTCATCGAACATACTAATAATTTTGATACTTATATCAAAGATGAGGTTTTAAAAGATGGAACTAGTATTGTTTTTGATTTAGGCGGATTATATCAGATGTCAAAACATTGGCAAATTGGATTAAGTGCTTTGAATCTTGGTGGAATTGGAGAGGAAAAACATCTCACTTATATTCCATCGACTTATAATTTAGGTATTGGTTATCAACAAGATTTTACTAAGAGTTATTTAAAAAAAATACGATTCGGTTTTGACTATATAGATTTAACAAACCAATATATTGAATCTGATAAAATGAAAAAAGTCAGAACAGGTTTTGAAGCAGTTTTTATTGATAATCCATTTATTACTATAAAAAGTGGTTTAGGTTTATATCAAGGATATTACACTGCAGGGCTTTCATTTCGCTTAACAGTTATTGAAATAGCACTCACAACTTATGCTGAAGAAATTGGAGCATATTCAGGACAAGACGAAGATAGGAGATATTTACTAAATCTAACAATAGGTTGGTAATATTCTATAAAAATTTAGGAAATTCAAAATGTTAAAACAGATAACAGATTTAAAAACTGAAATTCACAAAGTGGTAATTGGACAAGAAAATTTAGTTGATTCCCTAATTATTGGGATAATTTCAAATGGTCATATTTTGGTTGAGGGTGTTCCAGGATTAGCTAAAACTACAACGATAAATAGTTTGGCTCAAGCTTTAGGTTTAGTTTTCAAAAGAGTTCAATTTACTCCTGATTTACTGCCAACTGATATTCTAGGGGCTGAAATTTTTGACCCAAAAACATCAGAATTCAAGTTAAAAAAGGGTGCAATTTTTACAAACCTACTTTTAGCTGATGAAATTAATCGAGCTCCTGCAAAAGTTCAATCTGCACTTTTAGAAGTTATGCAGGAAAGACAGGTAACTTTAGGCGATGAAACTTTTAAACTTGACCCGCCTTTTTTGGTTTTAGCAACTCAAAATCCGCTAGAACAAGAAGGAGTTTATCCTTTACCCGAAGCTCAACTTGATAGATTTATGCTGAAAGTTATTGTGAATTACAATACAAAAGATGAAGAGCTTGAAATTTTAAATAGATTCTCAACCTCATCGAAAATAGAAATTGCTCAAGTTATGCAAAAAGATGATATTTTTGAAATTAGAAAAGAGGTTGAAAATATTCATATTGACGATGAGGTCAAAAATTATATTGTAGATTTGATTTTTGCAACTCGCTACCCTGAAAAATATGATTTAGCAGAATTGAAACAATATATTGATTCTGGGGCAAGTCCAAGAGCCACTATAGATTTAACAAAAGTTTCAAAAGCTCGAGCATATTTAAATGGTCGCGACTATCTTTCGCCTGTCGATATTGCTTCTGTAATTTATGAAGTTCTTCGACACCGCATCGTTTTGACTTATGAAGCGGAAGCAGATGACATTTCCGCAGATTCTGTAATTCAAAAGATATTAGAAAAAGTGGAGATACCTTAGGTTTTGCATTTACGACTTGTAACAATTTTTATTTTATTATTTATAACATTAGAGGTTTTAGGTTTTTATATCACACAAGAGTTTCGCAATAAAGAAGTTTCTCAAATTCTGAATAATAGTTTGAAAATAAATAAGATTTTGTATAAATCTATTTTAAACTCATTTGAGGATAAAGCAGATTTAATTTTTTCTAGTATTATGGAAAACCAAAAAGATATAGAGAATATCATTTATCAAGCGAATTTAGGAAATTCTAATACTGATTTGCTTCGTCAAAACTTATTAGAAATATTGAAAATAAAATATCTGAAATATAAAACTAAATATCAAGTGCGACAAGTCCATTTTCACCTTTCCGATGGAATCTCATTTTTACGGTTACATAAACCAAATAAATTTGGAGATTCTCTGTTGGATATTCGAGCATCACTTAGACAAGTCCATAATTTACACAAAGTAGTCAGGGGATTTGAAGAAGGCAGGATTTTTAATGGCTTCAGAAATGTTTATCCTATTTTTAGAGAAAATAAATATATAGGAAGTGTTGAAATTAGCTTTTCTTTTCAGTCAATTAGACAAAAAGCTATTGAACTTTTACCGTATCACTACGAATTTATGATAAGTGAAAAATCCATTTCTTCAGTTTGGGCAGATTATAAATCTATCAATTATATTATTTCTGACTTATCAGATAAATTTTATTATGATTCTCATACAGATTTTCATTGTAAAGATAACGAACAAAATTTAGATTTTGAATCTGTTATTCCAAGAATAAATTTAAATATTTCTCACATAATTGAAAAGAGATTAAACACTTTTACAGAGTTTTCAGTTTTCACTGAAAATAAAAATAACTTTTTTACAGTCTCGTTTATTCCTATAAAAAATATTGCAGGAGAAAACTCTGCATATTTTATGGTTTATGATAAAAATAATATGTCTATTCAAAATGAGTTTCATATTTCATATCAAAGAATAGTAATATTCACTTTAATATTACTTACTTTATTAACTATATTTTATTTGCTCATTTTAAAAGAGATAAAAATTCATCAATTGAATTCAACTCTCAAAGATGCTGTAAAAGAGGAAGTTGATAAAAATAGAGAAAAAGATAAAGTTATTTCTCAACAATCAAAATTTTCAGCAATGGCAGAAATGATGAGTTCAATTGCACATCAATGGAGACAGCCTTTAAATAGAATATCTTTAGAAATGATAAATATTGAGGAAGATTTTCTTTATGATGAATTGACGGAAGAAAACTTATTGAAATATAGTGAAGGAATTAATAGCGATGTTCAATATCTTTCAAAAATAATAGATGATTTTCGAGAGTTTTATAAACCTGTTAGTCAGCAAGAAAAAAGTTCGATAGAAGATATTATCAGTTCTGTTTTATACATAATAAAAGAAGATGATAAAAATGCAAAAGGAAATTTAGAATTTAGAAATAATCTAAATGAAAATATTATTATACATTTTGGAAAAGAGTTAAAACAAGTTTTAATTAATATAATTAATAATGCAATTGATTCTGTTGATGATACAGATGGTAAAGTTATTCTTGAATTAAACAGTAATTTAGATAATTTTGAAATATATATTATAGATAATGGAAAAGGCATAAATTCTGAATTAGCTGAAAAGATATTTCAGCCATATTTCTCTACAAAATTCTCAAATCAGGGAACTGGAATGGGTCTTTATGTTGCTAAATTGATTATTGAAACTAATATGAATGGAAAATTAACTTTCAAAAACAATAAGGATAAAGGTACAACTTTTATAATTATATTGCCTAAAAAATTAAGTTAAATTGAATAACAAATTTAGCCTTTTTTTCTACTTTGAAAAAATACTTTTTACCCCAAACAGATTTGATTTTATTCCAATAATTCTGCTTTCACCTTTTTCAGTAATCTATTGCATTTTTACATTTCTAAACTCTTTTAGAAAGCATCTTGTTAGAAAAAAGTTCTCTGCCAAAATTATAGGAGTTGGAAATTTAGTTTTAGGCGGAACTGGGAAAACACCTTTGATAATTGCATTAGCTAAGAATGAAAAAAATATTGCTGTCGTGTTACGAGGTTACGGTAGAATTTCAAAAGGTCTAGTTTTAGTATCTCAAAATGGAAAAATTATTGTAGATGTTTCGCAATCTGGAGATGAAGCTTTTTTATATGCTGAAAAAATTCCAAACTCCACAATTATTGTTTCTGAAAATCGTGAATTAGGAATTTTAAAAGCTCAAGAACTTGGTCATTCTGTAATTTTTTTAGATGATTCTTATCGACAACATCAAATTATTAAAGATATTGAATATATTATTTTAGAAAAAAGTAAGAATTGGTTATGTATTCCTGCAGGAGCTTATCGCGAGAAATTATGGTTTTTTAAAAAAAATATCAAAATATTCCGAGAAAATATTGATTTTTGGAGAGAAGTCATAATCGAAAATAAAACTAAAAAAATGGTTTTAATTACTGCAATTTCAAAACCTCATCGTTTAAATAAATATATTTCCGATGAAGTTCCAAAGTATATTTTTCCCGATCATTATCCATTTACTAAATTAGAAATCGAAACAATTATAAATAATGAAAAAGCTACATCAATTCTAACGACAGAAAAAGATTTAGTTAAATTTAAAGATTTTAATTTCAATATTTCTTTAATAAAATTAGAGATTAAATTCATACAAAATTAGAAGTTTTCAATTTCCTGAATAAATCTATCAACAAGATTTTTTTCGTCTAAATTTGCAACAACTTCTCCTCTTACCATAATTAAACCTTTTCCTTTTCCATAAGCGATAGCAACATCTGAATGTTTGGCTTCTCCAATTGCATTGACAACACAACCCATTACAGAAATATTTAAAGGTTTAGTAATATGTTTTGTCCGCAATTCAACTTCATTTACAGCCTTGACTAAATCAGCTTCAAGCCGTCCGCAAGTTGGACAAGAAATAATATTGACTCCATCTTTTACCCGTCCGCTATCTTTTAAAATGGCTCGACCAACTTTTATTTCTTCTTCAAGTTCTCCAGTAATTGAGATTCTCAAAGTATCCCCAATTCCATCTAATAATAAAGTTCCTAAACCTATTGCAGACTTTATCGTACCGTGAAATTTTGTACCAGCTTCTGTAACTCCGAGGTGAAAAGGGTAATTATTCATAGTTCTTAAGGTTCGATATGCTTCGACAGTTCTCACAACATCACTTGCTTTCATTGAAATTTTAATATCTGTAAATCCTAAATCTTCTAAATATTTGATATTATAATCAGCACTTGCAACCATTCCTTTTGCCGTTGCACCATATCTATTTTCAAACTCTTTTTCTAAACTACCCGCATTCACTCCAATTCTAATAGGTAAATTTCTATCTTGGCATACTTTTACAACTTCGCGAACTCTCTCTTTTGAGCCAATATTTCCGGGATTAATTCTAATTCCATCTACAAATTCAGAACTAATTAAAGCTAATTTATAATTAAAATGAATATCTGCAATAAGAGGAATTGAAGTTTGTTTCCGAATTTCTTTTAAAGCTCGAGCATCTTCATAGTCTGGAACAGCAATCCGAACAATATCAGCTCCTGCAAAATGCAATCTATTAATTTGTTTAACTGTTTCTTTTATATCTCTAGTTTTTGAAAATGTCATTGATTGTACAGAAATCGGAGAATCTCCACCAATACCAACATCTCCGATAAAGATTTTTTTGGTTGTAACTCTAGGTTTCATAATTTAATCCTTTGAGATTATTAATGTTAATGTAATTTGTAGTTGAAATAACCAAAAGATAATGGTTATTTCACTGGAAAGTTATTTAAGAATATTTCTTTTTCTAAAAGCTAGAATCGAAATTATTCCAATTGTTGCAATCATATAATATACGAAAGTAGGAATTGGCACAGGGTCACCTTGAGCATAAGAGTGCATTCCACTTAAATAGAAATTTACCCCAAAATATGTCATTAAAACAGAACTGAAAGCTAAAAGTGAAACTAAAGAGAATAGATATTTAGAATATAGTTTTGGAACTAATCGAATGTGTAGAACCGCAGTATAAATTAAAATTGTAACTAAAGCCCAAGTCTCTTTAGAGTCCCAACCCCAATATCTTCCCCAACTTTCATTTGCCCAAACACCGCCAAGAAAATTACCTATTGTCAAAAGAACTAATCCGATAATCATATTCATTTCACCAACAATTCCTAACTCTGTAATTGGTTTGACAAATCTATCTTTATTTTGTTCGTTAGTAATAATAAAAAGAATTAAAACTAATAAACCGAGGAAACTTCCTAAAGCCAAAAATCCGTAACTTGCAGTTATCAAAGAAACATGTATTGTTAGCCAATATGATTTTAAAACTGGCACTAAATTTGTAATTTGAGGGTCAAGCCAACTTAAATTCGCTACAAATAAAATAGTTCCGCTTAAAATAGTCGTAGAAGCTAAAATAAAAGGTGATGATTTTGAGAAAATAAAACCTGCCAGAAGTGTTGCCCAACCAATATATACTAAAGATTCGTAGGCATCTGTCCAAGGAGCATGTCCTGAAATATACCAACGAAGAATTAATCCAATTGTATAAAGTGTAAATATAACTGTAATCCCACTTTTTAAGACAAATAATGTTTTTCTAAATTTTCGTTGTGGATTTAATAAGGTTACAAAACCAATAATTAATAATATCAAACCTATACTAAAAGTATATGGAATTAATCGAGGAAATATCTTTGCTTTATTATAAAAAATTTCAGCTTGGATTCTTGTTTTATCAATATAAATAGCTTGACCAATTTTTTCTTGATAAATTGAAATATTTTGCAAAGCTTTATCAGATTCTACCCAATCTCCACTTTGTAAAGATTTATCAATATTTTGAAAATAAAGAATAATCATATTTCTAACAACTATTGCACTTTCCTTATCAAAAGTTTGCAAGGCATCAATCGTATTTACCCATTTATTATTAGAATCATTTGGCTTAGGAAAAATTCTTAAAAGAGAACCGCTATAAACCATATAGGCAACATTTACTCGTTCATCTATTTTTAAAATAGATTTTTCAAATTTCCCTCGTTTTTTTGGTGGAACTCTCATCGCATCAGCAATATATTTTTCTAATTTATAACCCGATAAAGATTGCGGATTTGTAAAAAAATCTCCAAACGAAGCATATTTCTGATTTGTATCAAGACCGATAATTTTATTTACTTTTATATCTTTTGTATAAATCATATTTATCTGTTTCCACAAATCAGGCTTTAATATCATTCCTAGAATAATCTGATTAGAATTTAATCCTGAAATATCATCACCTCGATATATTTTATGAATAATCTCCATATTTAAAGAATCTAGTGGTTTTGTTCTTCCTGAACTATCTTGAACTAATAATTCCCCAAATTTATTAGAATGAGCTTTATCAAATTGAAAAATTGTATTTATGGTTTCAATCTGAATTTTTTCAGCTTTTAAATCTGATGAGGTTGAAATAGCTAAAAATAAAAACATAGCACCGAGTTTTGCTAAATCTCTTCTTAATTTTTGAAATCTACTTTTAGTTCCAAATAATACTGAAAAAAGTCCTAAAAACATTAAAAAATAACCTAAATATGTTACTGAAGTTCCAGGGTCATAATTTACTGATAAAATTGTTCCTCCCTCATCTTTATCGTATGACGATTGAAACAATCTAAACCCTTTGTAATCCAATACATTATTCATAAAAATCCTATTATCTTTTGATAAATTTCCATCTTGTAAAATTACTTCACTTGCATAAGATGAGGGACTCATAGAACCTGCATATCTATCAAGTTGAAAATCTTTTAAATAAATACTAAAAGGTAATTCTATGGTTTTTGAACCATATGAAATTTCAATATTTTTTCCATCTATATTTATAGAGCTTGATATTCCTAGAGTTCCAGATTGACCAAATACTAATAATTCTTTTTGTTCATTTTTAGATGTTATTTGAAATATCATTGCAGATTTTATTTGTTCTCTTTGGGTTTTAGACATACTCATATTTGACATTAATATTTTTTCAACATCTATTTCAATAGCTTTAAATACAACTGAAATATCATCAATTTTATATAACATTCTTTTATGTAAATTAGTTTTAGTTCCAAATTGAGAAGTTTCTTTAGTATCCATTGAAAAACCTGAAATATTATTTTCATATAATAATTCTAAATTATCTGCAATTTTATTTATACGAATTACTGTTTTATTTCCTGAATAATTTGAATTAAAATCAATCACTTTAAAACCTAAATCATAAAAATCACCTTGTTTTAAATTTACAGTCAGAGGTTTAAAGCCATTATCAATTGCTATCATCATAGAAACTTGTGAAATTCCATTGCTTTTAGACTTTTCATATTTATAAGAAGCATAAGGAATATATTTTTGTAATTTTATTTTAATATTGTCTAATTCAAAATTAAATCTATTGGTAGAAATATTTGAAAAAAGTTTTTCAGTTGAATTTACTAAGTGTCCATCTATATTTATATTAATAAAACTTTTAGAAGATAAAATATAATTTGAGCTATGCCCTTCTCGAATATGCATTGTTCCCTCAAATCCAATGTATCTAGTTAAATATGCACCTAGTACAACTATAATAAATGATATATGAAAAAGTGAAACATACCACCTTTTAAATTTATACATTTTAAATTTAATAAAAACTAATATAAGATTTATTGATAATACAGCTAACAAAACTTCAAACCATCTGGCCCTATATATATCTGCTAAAGCTGTTTCTGTTCCAAAATCATTTTCTATAAATGTTGCAATTCCTATTGAAAATGCAAAACTTAGTAAAAGTATTAGTGTTAATTTAAGACTTGTAAGTATTTCAAATATTTTTTTCAAATATTTTCCTCCTATATTTTATATATAATTATAGCTATATAATATATGGGTTTATTTTTTTTAAGGTTTTAGTTTTTTTTTTAAGTTTTAGTTAAGAAGATATAATTTGTTGGCAACGACTTACATTCCCACCCCCGTAGGGGGCAGTATTATCAGCGATGGAGGACTTTACTTTTAGGTTCGAAATGGAAACTAAGTGTTTCCCCTCCTCTAAAGTTACCAACAAAAGAATTG
>Ga0256826_1000866_pt1 | contig 18860 bp, 15 predicted proteins | sample CV79metaG_FD_185975 | JGI IMG/M metagenome (GOLD analysis project Ga0256826, IMG submission 185975) | Hydrothermal vent microbial communities from East Pacific Rise, Pacific Ocean - CV79 | ecosystem: Environmental > Aquatic > Marine > Hydrothermal vents | place: Pacific Ocean: East Pacific Rise...
TCAACTTGTTCCCTACTAAAATCAATTGAAAAAGTTCCACTTAAATAGAGAAAATCACTGGTCTCCAAAGTAGCTTCAAAACTAAAGGAATTGCTGAGTGTTGAGAAATAATGTTGATTATAAAATTGACCCAACATATTATTTGCTACATTGTCAATACTATTAAATATAGCTCCTTCAACAGATTCTACAGTTAAAGAGATAGCTGTTTGGGTTTGTAAGATTTTTAAATAAATACTGTTGTCTCCAAATCCATATAGTCCTGTAACAGAGTCAAAAGAGCCACTTACAGAAGCATATGTCATAATTTCCCAACTATCTCCTACTTTTGGAATAAAGTTATTTAGAAAAACAATTTTTAGCTCTCCAGCTAATACAGCTTCATTGTTAACATTAACTTTATCATGCCCATCAAGAGAAACACCAGCTCCACCTAAACCTGCTATTTCTATTTCTAACGAACCTGAAGTATCTTGTGAAAATGAGTCAAGGGTAACTTCTCCAGGTGAATAACCAGGAGCAAAAATATAATCATTAACCAAATTAATGTTTAAATTACCACTGCCTCCAAGAATCATTCCTTCATTTAAAGTTAACTCTGTTTGAGAAAAAAGCTTACTTTCTTCTAAAAAATTTGAATCAAAAATCCATCCTTTTTTATCTTCAGAATAAAAAATTAGACTATCTAAACGATTTTCCTCTGTAATTAAAAGGTTATTGCTTTTACTTTTTTTATGACCAACAGTCCAAGAACGATTACTTCCTTTATCTGATATGAAAGCTAAAGCAAAACTTGCTTGAATAATATTATTCGTATCTGAAAATAGCTTATCTTTATCAGACGAGATATTAAGTATTAAAACATCAGCTGTAATATTTTCAGTTCTATTTTTTTCTTGAACATCAACACTTTGTGCTGTTGCTAATGTAAAAATAAAATTTTCTTTATTGCTTTGTAGCACATCTGTCAATATTAATTTGGCATTGTTGACTTCGACCTGTCGAACATTATCCTTAGAGTTTAATGTCGTAAATTCGTATGAGAGTTGAGAACTATTTAATGTTGTACCAAGAAGAGACTCTCCTGTCTCATTCCATAAAACTTTTGTAGTGCTAGAAGAAGAGAACTCTAGATTGTCTCCAAGTTTTCCATAAAAATCACCTATTGCTTCTAAAGCATGTTTACCATCTGCTTGAATAACCATACCAAAAGAGGCATTTTCAACACCTACTCCATAAATCTTGGTTCCCATTGCTATGGTTGCTTTATTTGCTAAAACAACCAATTGATTCTCATCTGATTTAAATACAAAATCTCCTGAAATCTCAAAAGCGTTGTCTAGTGAAGCAAAGAACCCATAAACTTGAACCTCTTTTAAATTAACTGCTTCTATTTTCCCAAAATTATAGACCTTGTCGTTAATAGAGAATGAGTAGTCTGTATATACAGAACCTGTTGTGTTAAATCGAAAAACTACCATTTCAGCAGTTGGTGTATGAAAATCTTTACTGGTTAATAGTAGCTCTCCTCGGGCTTCAACCATAATTCCACTGTTGGTAGCAACCATCCCTAAATTACCATTTAAAACACCAAGAGTTGTCTCATTTACACCCTCAAAAGAGAGAAAGATATCCTCTCCAATAAGTTGAAAAGAGGTCGTATTAGAAGAGAAAATAACTGAACCCTCTATCTTAACATCATCCAATAACATGTTTACATTACCTGATACAGATGAATACTCTCCTTTTTTAGCATAGCTATCTAATGTAATTTCATTTATTGTTAAATTATTTGTAGATAAATCTACACCTGTACTGTTATCTACTCCAAATCCAAGATTTAAATCAACTGCCAAAGAGCTACTTGTAAAATGAAGTGTAGAGAGATTTAAAAATGAACTTGAACCGATAGTGCTTTCTGCTACAACCCAACTTCTATCATCATTTACAACTGTACTATCAAAAATAGCCAAGCCTATATTTATATTTGAAAGAGTTAATCCTATACCTGAACCATCAATATCAATACCAAATCTTGCAGAAGCATCGGTTGTACCAATTGCCCATGATTTTGTAGTTACAGTTGTTCCATCGCTAAGAGAGATTGTTTGATTTTTTTGATGCTCAAAAGTAAAATCTCCACTAATACTAAGTTCGTTAGAGAGGGTTACTTCACCTGAAAATGAAACAGAAGATGGTAGGGATTCTGTATTGTTTTGAGAATAATAGTCATAATTTAGTAGATTCCCTAGCTGGTCATTGCTTAACTCAGAAGTTTTAATGCTAAAGTTGTCTCCTGCAATAAACTCTTTAACCACCAACTCTACTTTGTTTGCACTCTGGACTACTTCAAAGTAGTAGTCATCGTTAAAGCCATACATTCCTGTTAAGTTATCAAAAGAGCCTGTTGCAGAGTCAAATGTTATTACTATAAATCTATCACCAGCAGTAGGGACGTATCCATTTACAAGAGTTACATTTAGTGTACCTGAAAGTTTTGCCTCTCCTGTAATTTCAATAGTGTTAACCTCTGTAGAGGAAATCTCAATATCTGTAGTTGTCTCTGTATTAGAATCTGTTGCTACAACTTTTCTATACTTAGGTAAATCATGGATTTTTGTGTCATTGTTTACCTCAGAATAGCTGGTTGCAAAGTCGCCATCTAGAGTTGTAAACTGTTTTGGTGGAGCTGTTTTAGAGACAGAGTTTTTTTCATTATAGTCATTATTAAGAAAAGTAATTAAATCTTCATCTATAACCTCTTTAGATGTTTCTTCTCTATTCTGTTTTAACAGTTGTCTATTTTCTACTAATTCAAAAGTTTCATTATTATCGGCTAAAATAATTGAATCATTGACATCTAAATCTGATGATTCATCTATAATTTCAATATTTAATGTATCACTACTATTATTTTCTTCTAGTACAAAAGAGCTATCATTTGGTAGAAAACTACTATTAAGTTCTATAGTAGGGTTCTCCTCATAAATATAGGTATTATGTTCTTCTCTTTGAGTATCCATAACAATATTATGTACCAATTCTTCTGTATGGTTCTCACTCTCTTGAGTAATGAATTCGCCCAAAACAGGGTCAGCAGAAAGTAACACCCTATCTTCTAACGCATCGAGGGTAAATAGAGATTCACTCCCTTTTGCTCTATTCTGTTTTGCTTTTTTTTTCATAGTTTTTGCAAAAGCTCGTTGACATCGTCTTAATCCATAGGTTGCACTCATCATCTTTCCTTTAATCTTTATAATTTATTGATAAAAATTAACGATAATTAATCTTTATTAATAAATTAGAGAGTAAAACTCTCTAATTAAAATTATGCAAGAATTTCTGTTGTTTCATTCTTTTTATTTTGAGCATCTTTAAATGCAACTAAACGTTCAATTTGTGCTAATGAACTTAAGTGTGCATAGATAACAGGAATATATTTTTTACCTCTTAATTCTAAGAATTTCTCATCAGAAAGGCTATTAAATCGTTCTTCATTGATAACATAAGCACCAGAAATATTTTTTACTTCATTCCCTACACGTACTTTCATGTTGAGTGGTGTAAACATATTGTTTTTAGACATATAAGCAGAGAACTCTGATGTAAATTGCTCCATCTGTTGAAGCTCTGTCAAATACTGTTTTACTTTTTCAATAACTTCTCCAGCTTCACCATTCTCATTAAAAAGGTTTTGTCCTTTTTCTTCATTAACAAAATCACTATCTTCATCAATACAGATGGTATATCTTTCACTATCTTCTGTTTTTGCCAAAGCAAATGGATAACGTCTTACTATGGCAGGAATATATGAAGCATTCCACTTTTTCCCATCTATAAAAAGATTTTCTCCAGCTTCTAATCCTGTTAATACTACTGGTTTAAATTCATCTTGTGCAGAATCTTCTAAGAATACTATTGGATAGACCGATGAAGCTCTTGAAAATTCATGAACCATAATTGATGCAATGTGTACATCTTTAATAAAGTCAAAATTATCGACAGATTTTACTTTTTTATTTAGGTGTCTCTCTTTTGTAATTGGTGTTATTTTTTTAAACATTTTTTTTCCTTTTTGTTTTTATTGTGATTTCTGCAATTTTTTTAATATTGCAGATGTTTATGGCTTAATATAATTGACTATGGTTTAATTTTAGCTCTTAGTATTATCATTACTCTTCTATTTTGCAATAGATGTCTAATAGATTTGTTGATAAAACATTCTCCTCCTCATTTAGAATTAGAATAGTCTCATCTGTTATTCGTGAGCTATTATCAAAAAATTGAAGAACAACATGGTCTTTTTTAACAATGGCTGAGACCACATATTTTTCTCCTAAATTAAAGCTTGTTAATGAATTTTTAGTTAAAAGATATTTCTCTTCGAAATTGTTAAAAGTCACATTTTTATCTACTGCTAAATCTACAAATTTCATAACACTATCAAGACGTTCATAACTCTCTTTATTTGGAATATCTACGTGAAATTGCTTATTGTCTCGTGTAATATTATTTTCTGTAAAATTAATGGTAATGTTGTGTTCTTTAACATTACTTAAGTTCGAGTCATTAGTTGTATATCTTAACAATTCATACTCATTAACAAAACGACTTGTATCATTTTCATCACTACTATTACTATCGCTATTTCCCATATTTAAAATAGTATTAATATCTTTTGGTATTATTTCGATTTTACTCTTTGCTAAGAGAGTTGGAAAATCTTTTATCTTTGGAATATAAGTTGATAAGGAGAGTAAAACTTCTTCATCATCTATCTTTTCACCCTTGTCAAAAGCATGTAAAAGTAGTACACTCCGTCCTGCTAAAGTCTCATTTTTATCAAACAGAGTATAAGGAGAGATAATTGTTCTATTTGCATCAATTTTTAAAGTTGAGAGATTAATATCTCTAATTTTAAAAGAGTACTTCCCAAAAGTATCAAACTCTACCATTCCATTTTTATCTGTCTGTTTACAAGTGTTGTTTTTATCGTAACAGACACTCATACCCTCAATTAAACTTCCCACTACTTGCATTTGAACTGCAAATATTTTTGTCACTTCTTCGTCTGAAGTCTTTTTAGGTTCATCATATGAACAACTACTAATAGCTAATATAATAAAAGTTATTAAAAATAGTTTTTTCAATTTACGACCCTCCTTATTTTTTAAATATACGGATGGTATCAAAAAAAAATATCAAAAAAATATATTATTTTATCTTTTTTTGATATGTATATAAAATTATTAAACTATTTAATATAATTAAATAATTAACAATATTCAATAATATATTTTTATTTTCATTATAAACTAGAAAAAAAAATGTTATGATAAAAAGAAAATGGAAAGAAAATAAATGTTAAGTTATAAATACCCTTATAGACTTTTATATGTTGAAGATGAAGAGCTAGTTCGCTTTATGGTAAAACAATATCTTTCTAAATATTTTAAAACTATCTATGAAGCATCTGATGGAGAAGAAGCATTTAAACTTTATGAAGAGAAAAATCCTGATATTATCATTACAGACATTAAGATACCTAAACTTAATGGTTTAAAGCTGGTGGCTAAAATACGAAAGCAAGATAGAAATATCCCGATAATTATTACAACAGCTTATACTAATACAGATTATCTTCTTAATGCCGTAGAGTTAAATTTGGTAAAATATCTTGTCAAACCCGTCAAAGAAAAGAAATTACATCAAGCATTAATCTCTTGTTTTCAATATATTAAACTTAAAGAATCCAATATTATTAAATTAACATCTAAATATCAATATGATAGTGCAAAACAGATTTTAGTATCAGAGAGTAAAGAAGAGATTCCTTTAACCTTATCACAAAGTAAATTTATTGATTTATTAATTAAAAATAAAGATAGAACAGTAACTTATCAAGAGATAGAGAGACATCTTTGGATTGATAAAGTAATGAGTGAAGCAGCTTTACGTTCGTTAATATATAACTTACGTCAAATATTTCCTAAAAATTTTATAAAAAATGTATCAAAAATAGGGTATAAAATTAATTTAGATGGATAAGATATTAAGAGCTAAACTTTTTTTTATTATTATTTATGTAATTATAGCTATTTCCTATTTTTATGATGAATACTTTCCTACTTTTACAGGAACTATTCATACCTTTACACTGTTACAAATTGTGGTTGTAGCCGTTAGTTTTGGTGTGATTTTATCTGCTTCTATCTATAATATAGCTCTATTTATTTATCTTCAAAATCTTCAATATCTCTATTATGCTTTGGCTCAACTCTCTAGTCTCTTTTTTTTAATTATGTTAGATAGTCTCTATATTTCTCCTTTTGATGAATTATTTAAGATTCAGAGTATCTTTCTTTTTGATTTATCTCAACTTTTTATGCTTTTATTCTCTTTACTTTTTTTAAAATATTTCTTTCATAGTTATCGAATTCATTATATCTCTACTATTATTCATGCCATTTTTTATCTTATTGCTATCGATTTTATTATTTCTCTTTTTGTATCTCATACAATTATTATTCGATTTGTTCCAATTTTTATTTTTATTTTATTGGTTATAAGTGAAGCCTATAGACAGTCACAAAAACGTGATTTACCTCTAAATCTTGTTTTTATTGGTTGGCTAATTGTACTTTTTATAGCAACAGGAGAATATTTTGGTCTTTTAAAGGTTTTAAATATTATTTTTCCTTTTTTACATGTTTCTATTGCTCTTGAGTCTGTTATTTTATCTTTTGCCCTTGCTTATAAGATAAAACTTATCTCTCAAGAGCAAGAGGAGCAACAGACTCTGTTACTACAGCAGTCTCGATTAGCAAGTATGGGAGAGATGATTTCCAGTATTACCCATCAATGGAGACAACCTTTAAATGTAATTTCTTTTGGATTAATGACCATTCGAGCTTCTATTAAAGATAAAGATAATCTTTTTATTATGGAAAAGCTTGATGAGCAGTTACAATATATGTCCACTACCGTTGAAGATTTTAGAAATTTTTATAATCCATCAAAAGAGAAAGAGTTTTTTTCTGTCTATGAAGCATCTCAAAAAGCTTCTATTATCGCCAACAGCTCATTAGATAGTAACGATATAAAGATTACTATAAATCTTATTGAAGATTTTACAATCTATGGACATATTAATGAATTAGAGCAGGTAATGTTAACCATTATAAATAATGCAAAAGATGCCTTTAATCGTAATCAAATTACTAATCCAATGCTCTCTATAAGCATCAAAAATCGGACTATTACTATTCAAGATAATGCAGGTGGAATTAATCGAAAAGTGATTGGAAAAATCTTTAATCGTTACTTTTCTACAAAAAAAGATAGTGATGGGCTTGGACTTTATATTGCAAAACTTATTATAGAGAAAGAGATGAATGGAATAATCAAAGCCTATAGTTTCTATAAAAGAACAGCTTTTATCTTAAAATTTAATTAGGTGCATTAAAATGCACCTTCACTCGTTTACTCCCACTCAATTGTTGCTGGTGGTTTAGATGAAATATCATAAACAACTCGGTTTATCCCATCAATTTCATTAATAATTCTTCGACTCATTCCTTCTAATACATCATGAGGTACATGAGCAAAGGTTGCAGTCATTCCATCTACAGACTCTACCATTCTAATACATACAGTATTGTCATAAGTACGATTATCACCCATAACGCCTACCGATTGCACATTTAAAAGCACCGTAAAGGCTTGCCAAACTTTATCATAATAGCCTGTAGCTCTTAGCTCCTCTTGCATAATGGCATCTGATTCACGAATAAGGTGTAACCCCTCTTCTGTAACAGCACCCATGGTTCTAATAGCAAGACCTGGTCCAGGGAATGGATGTCTTCCAATCATATCTTTTGGAAGTCCAAGCTCTAAACCAAGCTTTCTAACCTCATCTTTAAAAATCTCTCTAAGTGGCTCTACCAGCTCAAAGGTCATCCAGTCAGGAAGCCCACCAACATTATGGTGTGATTTAATGGTTTTAGAAGGTCCTTTAACCGAAACCGACTCAATAACATCGGTATAGAGTGTACCTTGTGCCAAAAATGCCACATCAGTATGTTTTTTTGCCTCTTTATCAAATACCTCAATAAACTTCTCACCAATCGCTTTACGTTTAACCTCTGGGTCACTAACACCCTCTAGAGCTTTCATAAATTCTGCTTTGGCATCAATGGTAATCAGAGGAATATCAAGAAGTTTAAACATATTCTGAACATCCTCTGCCTCATTTTTTCTAAGCAATCCTTGGTCTACAAAAACACAGATAAGTTGCTCTTTTGGAAGGGCTTCATTTAACATCGCAGCAACCACGGAAGAGTCAACCCCACCACTTACACCACAAAGCACCTTTTTATCACCAACTTGCTCTTTGATTTGCCTAATCTTCTCTTTGGCAAATCCACCCATATTCCATGTACTGTCACAACCACAGATATGTTTTGCAAAGTTCTTAAGCAGTTTTGTACCCTCTACCGAATGGTGTACCTCTGGGTGAAACTGGAAGGCATAGATTTTCTTATCAACATTCGCAATACTTGCATAAGGAGAGTTTTCAGAAGTTCCAATAACTTCAAACCCTTCAGGAATACGCTCTGCTCTGTCTCCATGACTCATCCATACTGTTTCATTATTGGTCATACCTTTAAAAATAGCATTGTCTGTAATGGTTAAATTTGCTTTTCCATATTCGTGATGGTTGGCAGGAAGTACCTCTCCTCCAAAGTGTTGTGTAATCAACTGCATACCGTAACAGATACCCATAATAGGCAATCCTAAATCCCAAATCTCTTCGCTTGGTTTATAGGCATCTTCGGCATAAACCGATGCAGGCCCACCTGAAAGAATAATCCCTTGAGGCTTACGTGCTTTAATATCATTAATATCTTCTCTATAAGGAACTACTTCACAGTAGACCCCACTCTCTCTAAGTTTTCTTGCTATAAGTTGTGTATATTGTGAACCGAAGTCGAGTACGAGAATGGGTACTTGTTTCATCTGGTTTATCCTTATTTTTTATAATTTAAATTTGATGGAATTATACTCAATCTTTTATTGATAGGGGGTTAGAAACAATATATTAATAATGTTATAATTTTCTCAAAAAAGGTTTTTATGAAAACATTAGCATCGGCAGGTTTTGCCTATATTCTAAAATTTATTTGGTTTATTTTTTTAGCCCTAACCATAAATATTACTTTAGCTATTCTCTATTTTGATAATATCAAACCACTCTTTGGTGGAGAAGATATTCTATTGGGAATGGTTACACTTGGAGGTGTTACTCTCTTTCCTATTATATGGTTAATCACAGCAAAGTCAGAAGCTATAAGTTCAGCTATATTTAAAGTTGTGGATAACAATTTAGATAGTTTGGTTGGGTTTATTATTGATACATTTGTTGCAGGGAAAAATCGTGATAAGATAGGTGACTATACAGGTATATTAAAAGAGCAATCAACCATAACACAATATATTTTAGAGTTCTTTTTTGAAAAGATAGATTTTTTTAATGATGTATCAAAGCTATTAAAAGAGAAAAACTACAGCGATGAAGAGCTAAAAGTTAAAATGGTAGAGCGAATCCGAGAAAAAGAGCTGTTCGAAGAGTGGGAGCCAAGTATAATAACTCCTATTACTTTGGGGGCTGTAAATATAGGAGTTATTTATATGGCAGACTATTTGTTAAAGTAAAAATATTTTATTAATATCAATACTTTAATCATCTTCTATTTTACTTCTGGTTTTGGAGTTGTTGAAGTAACTGCTGGAAGTTTAGGATAAATAATGGTTGGCATCTCTCCATCTAATGCTTTTAAAAATGTAACAATAGAAGCTGTATCTTTATCATTTATCTCCATTCCAAGTTGTGTTTCACCCATGATTTTAACAGCTTCTTCTAAACTCCATACTGCTCCATTATGAAAATATGGGGCTGTTTGAGCAATATTTCTAAGAGTTGGGGTTTTAACCATTCCATTTTTATCTCCTTTAAAATCACCAATATTGGCATATTTATAAGGCTTAACCAGTGGGAATTTCTGCATACCTCCACCAATACCAATACCTGTATGACACGCTGTACACCCTTTAGCAATAAATATTTTTAAACCCTCTTGCTCTTCTGCTGAGAGTGCTTTTGTATCGCCATCTAAGAATTTATCAAATGGTGATGGTGTAACCAACGTTCGTTCAAATGCACCAATAGCATCAGCAATTTTTTTAAAGGTAATATTGTCTTCATTAAAGGCTTTTTTAAACTGCTCTTGATACCCAGCCATAGAGGAGATTCTTTCTACAGCCATCTCTTTACTAATTGCCATCTCTGGTGAGGCTTGCATTGGACCTTGTGCTTGTGCCTCTAAATCTGGGTCACGACCATCCCAAAATTGACGTTCCATAAATACAGCATTATAAACAGTTGGTGAGTTCAAATGATGGGGATTACTTGTCCATTTATGACCAATAGCACTGCTTACACCATCAATACCACCTGTTGCAAGGTTATGACAGGTGTTACAAGAGATAAGATTACTCTTTGAAAGTCTTGGTTCAAAAAAGAGTGCTTTTCCAAGTTTCACTTTAGCTTCATTTAGAGGGTTTTTCGGATTATCGATTAATTTAGTCAACTCTTCACTGTTGGTTGGAATAGGGGTAAGTCCTGCTTTTTTAGCATCATCTAGAAGAGAAGCTGAAGCAAAGCTACTTAAAGCAATAAGTGTTGATAGTATAATGGTTTTTTTCATTTATAGTTCCTGATTATTTAAATATGTTGAAAGTATATAGTAAAGTTACTTAAATAATAATTATTATCTACTGATAAAAATAACTATATAATTATTTTTTTAAATATATTTTTTTTATGAAGATACTAGGAAGCTTGGTTAGCAGATATTTTTGCTAAAATTATCTCTTAATTTTTACCGAAGGAAACAATATATATGATAAGTTCTGCCATTGATTTTGGAACAACCAACTCTGTTGCAGGTGTAAACCTAGAACATGAACTAAAGATGGTTAAACTTGGGCATGACAGCCTAGAGACACGTAGTGTACTCTTCTACTCTTTTGAAGATAGAAACTTTTATGTGGGCGATGATGTATTGGCTCAATTAGATATGGAGACTGAGGGTCGTTACCTGCAATCACTTAAATCTTTTTTAGGTCATAAAGAGAATATCGAAACCGTTTTGGGTACAGATAGTTACTATCTTGATGATTTGATTTCGATTATTCTAAGACGTTTTAAACAGAAAATGGATAACCAAGTAGGGGAGTCTATTGAAAATATTGTATTTGGACGACCTGTACGATTTAATGATGACTCTGATGAGCTAGATAGAGAAGCTCAATATAGATTAGAGGATGCAGGATACAAAGCAGGGTTTAAAAATATTGTTTTTCAATACGAACCCATCGCCGCGGCTCTATCGTATGAAGATAAAATAAGCAAAGAAGAGCTTATTTTAGTAGCCGATATTGGTGGGGGAACAACTGATTATTCTGTTATTAAAGTGGGTGGTGATAGCCGTTATAACATGGATAGAAAAGAGGATATTCTATCTAATCACGGTATTTACGTTGGGGGAAATAGCTTTGACTCCTCTATTATAAAAGATTATATTGCACCTCATCTAGGGCAGGGGACAATTTATAAAAGTATGGGAAGAGAGATGGAAGTTCCCTCGGAACTCTATTTCGATTTATCGGAGTGGCACTTATTTCAACGAATGTTTGACCGAAAAGTACTCAATCGTATTGATAAACTGATGATGATGGCATATGAAAAAGAGAAGATAGAGCGATTAAAAGAGCTGATAGAAGATAACCTCTATTTTGACTTTGCCAATGAGATTGTTAATGCTAAAATTAAACTCTCTTCTTCTGATAGAACCACATTAAATATGAATATGTTCTATGATAAGTTTGCATTAGATTTAACACTAAAGCAGTTTGAAAACTCTATTAACCCCTACACCCAAAAGATAGAAAAAGCTCTAAACGAAGCCCTAAACCAAGCAAATGTAACAGCCAAGCAGATAGATAAAGTCTTTTTAACAGGTGGTTCAACCCTTGTACCTAGTGTAAAAAATATATATACAAACTACTTCTCTAAAGAGAAAATTTTTCATACAGATGTATTTGCTAGTGTTGGTTATGGGTTGACTTTACATGCCCAACGGGTTGGGTTTTAAGGTAGTTACAACTGTAGGGGGCGATTGCTATCGCACCACATATTGTATCAATTTAAAATGGTGCGATGGCAATCGCCCCCTACAATTAAAGGTATAAAAAATGAAAAAAATAGTTTTAATGTTATTAGCATTCGTAGTAGTTTCACAAGCCAAAGAGCTACCAAAAGGTTTTGGTTACATTAAAGATATAGAGCTAGATATAAGATACTACAGCTCAAATAACTTTATTGGTCAACCTATAGATGGTTATTTAGCTCCTAAAGCTGTTCTTTCAAATCAGGCTTTAAAGGCATTGATAAAAGTGCAAAAATCTTTAAAGCCCTTTGGTTTGGGATTAAAAGTTTTTGATGCTTATCGCCCTCAAAAGGCTGTTGACCATTTTGTGCAATGGGGATTGGATTTAAATGATACTTTGATGCAAAATGAGTTCTATCCAACGGTTAAGAAGAGGAATCTTTTTAAAGAGGGGTATATTGCTAAGAAGTCGGGTCATAGCCGTGGAAGTACTGTTGATTTGACCATTATTGATTTAGAGACAAAAGAGGAGTTAGATATGGGAAGCCCTTTTGATTTTTTTGGAAAATCTTCGTGGGTTCTCTATAGAAATATTACGCCACAGCAACGTGCGAATAGAATGTTACTCCATACTATTATGGTTCAATATGGTTTTAATGCTTATGACCAAGAGTGGTGGCATTTTACGTTGAAAAATGAGCCTTATCCTCGTAAATATTTTAATTTTAATGTACAATAGAGAATAATATTTTTATAAGGAATTACCGATGAAACAACGATTAAAAGAGTCCTTTGCCACGCTGTTGGTTTATGGAATAAAAGCAGATGATGTTATATCAGAAAAAGAGAGAGAACTTTTCTGTAAATTAATGGAAGAGCATTTTGATGTTGAATACCCTGAATCTATTGAATTTTTAGCTAATACTAGTCCAACTACAGAGGATATAGAGAGACACACCCAAATTATTAATGACTTTTCAGAAAATAACCCTATGCAAAAAATGCACATTTTAGAGTGTTTGAATCATATTATTTATTCTGATGGTATTGAATTGAATGAGTATACTGTCTTTGAAAAGTTAAAAAGTTGCCTTTTCCCAAATATCGATTAAAAGGAAAAGAATGTCTTATCAGATATTAACTATTGATACAGTAAAAGAGTATATTCTAAATATAGATTCAATTAAAAACTATTTAGAGAACGGAGAGATAACCATTAGCGAGATAGGCGATGGAAATCTTAATTTTGTCTATATTGTAACCAATATAACCAATGGGAAAAGCCTTATTGTTAAACAGGCTGTTCCCTATCTTCGTATTGCAGGAGAGGGGTTTCCCCTCTCTCGTGAGCGAATGAATTATGAGATTAGAGCCTTAACCTTTTATAGTGAGCTAGTGCCTCATCTTGTTCCAAAAATCTATCATGCTGATGAAGATATGAGTTTGATTATTATGGAGAACTTATCAGAGCATATTATTATGAGAAAAGGGCTAATAGATAGGGTTATCTATCCCCATTTCTCAGAACATATCTCCACTTTTTTAGCTCAAACGCTCTTCTACTCCTCGTCACTCTATCTTGATAGTAGCCAAAAACGAGCGTTAATAGATAGATTTAACTCTAATACCGAGCTGTGTAAACTGACAGAAGATTTTGTATTTACTTTGGCTTTTATGGAGGATGGCACTAATGATATTAATCCTGATTTATTGGCAGAGGCTAAAGAGCTATTTAGTCAAAATGATTTTAAAAAAAAACTGCTAAAGCTCAAATATATCTTTATGACACAAACTGATGCACTGCTTCATGGCGATTTACACACAGGCTCTATTATGTTGAACGAAGAGGAAACCTATGTAATTGACCCAGAGTTTGCCTTTGTTGGTGCTTTTGGTTTTGATATTGGGGCTTTGATTGCCAATATGATAAACAGTTATATATCACACTTTTATAGAAGCCAAGATAGCGAATATCAAGCGTGGATTTTAGATAGCATAAAAGAGATTTACACCAAGTTTGAAGAGAAGTTTTTAGAGTTATGGTTACAACACCCCAACTCTGCCCTCTTAAAAGAGGGGTTTATTGCTAAAAATGAATTGGATGAGTTTAAAAAGGAGTTTATGCAGAATATCTTTAGTCAAAGTGTTGGTTTTGCAGGGGCTAAAATAGGTAGACGTGTTTTTGGAATTGCAGGGGTTGAGGATATTCGAGGGATTGAAGATAAGCATAAACGTAAAGAGGCTGAATTGATGGCATTAAAGATAGGAAAATATCTAATTTTAAACTATGAATCTATAATGGATGTAGATGATTTAATAGAGAGAATTCAAGGGATAAATTAACTTCACTTTTAGAAAAATCGCTGTAGACTATATTTTTAATAAAATTAAATATAGGATAACATGAAATGCAAGGTAAATATAGAGCCTTATGGCTAGATGATGATAAAAATTTAGTAGTTTTAGACCAAAGAGTCTTGCCTTTTGAAGAGAAAATAGTTGTCTTAACCACAGCTCAAGATAGTGTGGAGGCGATAAAAAATATGACGGTTCGTGGGGCAGGGGTTATTGGTAATGTGGCAGGTTTTGGGGTCTATTTGGCATGTCGTCAAACAAATGGTGTAATGAATGAGTTAGCAATATTAGCTGAAGAGATTAGAGAGTCAAGACCTACGGCTGTTAATTTGATGTGGGCAGTTGATAGAATGATGAATCTTGCCATGAATTCTAAGCTTTATGGTCAAGAGTTAACTGATTTACTTTTAGAAGAGGCGATAAAGATTACTGATGAAGATTGTGTACGAAGTGAAAAAATAGCTGAGTATGGGGCTGATATTATCGAAGAGATAATGTTAAGCCGTGGATTAGATAAATTTAATGTCTTGACTCACTGTAATGCAGGGTGGTTAGCAATTGTAGATAGTGGAACAGCCTTAGCACCCATCTATGAGGCAAAAAAACGGGGTATAGATATTCATGTTTGGGTAGATGAGACACGACCAAGAAACCAAGGTGCAAACTTAACAGCTTGGGAGCTTAACAAAGCAGGAATTGACCATACTGTTATTGCCGATAATACAGGTGGGCATCTTATGCAACACCACATGGTTGATATGGTCATTACAGGTGCAGATAGAGTAGCAAGAAATGGAGATAGTGCCAATAAGATAGGTACATACCTTAAAGCTTTATCAGCCAAAGACAATGGAATCCCTTTTTATATAGCTCTTCCTGCTTCGACCTTTGATTTTAATACGCTTGATGGGGTACAAGATATACCTATAGAGATTCGTAGTGAAAACGAGGTTAAGTATATGAGAGGCTTAGATAAAGATGGCAATGTTCAAGAGTTTCAAATAATACCATCTGAATCTTCGGCACTTAATTATGGTTTTGATGTGACCCCCTCTTGGCTTATTACTGGTTTGTTAACAGAGCGTGGTTTGTGTGATGCTAGTACCGAATCAATTACCGAGATGTTTAAGGATTTGATATGATAGATGGTGTTATTAAGTACAATTTTGATTTTCAACCCTCTGAACCGTTAAGTGAACTGCTTTTTGTTGATATAGAGTCTGTACGAAAACGGCTCTTTACACTCAATTTAATAGGGGTAACCGATGAAGGGATTGGTTTTGGAAATATTAGCCAACGTTTAAAAGAGGGGGCATTTGTTATTACAGGTACACAGACAGGGCATTTAGAAAATCTTGATGCTTCTCACTATGCTTTGATTGAGGCGTATAATGACAAAGCCTTTTATCTAAAGTCTTCAGGAGCAATAAAACCCAGCAGTGAGGCATTGACCCATGGAACTATCTATAACTTATCAACCGAGATAGGGGCTGTTATTCATATTCACTCTAAAGCTATATGGAAATTTATGTTGAATGGTGGTTACCTTAGAACCAAAGATGTAGCGTATGGCTCAACCGAAATGATAGATGAGGTCAATCGACTGTTCTCTAAAATCAAGCCCCTATCTAATCCTGAATTTGCAATGGCAGGTCATGAAGATGGTGTGATTGTCTTTGATAAGACATTGGTTGAAGCAGAGTTGACACTCTATAGAATTTTAAGAGAGATGTGTTCTTTTTAATCTTAGTTCTTGTAAAATGGTTCTAATTTATTGCGTCAAAATAGGATAAAAAATGAGTCGAGCCATAGAGAAAGCAAGAGAAGTTATAAAAAATGCTGATGCCGTACTAATTACAGCAGGAGCAGGGATGGGGGTAGATAGTGGTCTGCCTGATTTTAGAGGAAATGAAGGGTTTTGGAGAGCCTACCCCATTATTGCAAAATTGGGTCATAGTTTTTCAGCTATGGCTAACCCAGAGTGGTTTAAGAGCAATCCTAAATTGGCTTGGGCCTTCTATGGTCATCGTCTTAACTTATACCGTGAGACTGTTCCTCATGAGGGTTTTACTATTTTAAAGGAGCTTGTTGCTTCTAAAAAAGATTACTTTATCTTTACTTCTAATGTTGATGGACAGTTTCAAAAGGCAGGATTTCCAGAAGAGAAAGTATATGAGTGTCATGGCTCTATCCATCATTTTCAGTGTACTACCAAATGTTCTCAACCCATTTATTCTGCAAAAGATGAAAGAGTAGAGGTAGATATGGAGAAGTTTGAAGCCCTGAATATTCCTAAATGTATCAACTGTGGAGCTGTGGCACGACCCAATATCTTAATGTTTAGTGATTGGGGATGGTATGGTTCACGAAGTGAAGAGCAAAATAGAGAATACCATGATTTTATGTCATCTGTCTATTTTAATAATTACAAATTGGTAGTTATCGAGATAGGAGCAGGAACACATATTCCTACCATTCGTCATGAGAGTGAATATATTGCAAAAGAGATGAGCAGTTTTATAGTAAGAATTAACCCTAGAGATTATGATATTGATGAGAAGTTGGGTATAGGGATTACGCTTGGTGGATTGGCAGGATTAAAAAAAGTTATTTTATAAGAGTTGAATTAATTTTCTTAAAACCTCTTCATCTGTGAAAATTTTAATATATCGAACACCAAAATTCTCAAAATGTTCTATTAACTTTCTATCATGCTCTATTAATCTCTCTCTATACCTATCTATACTTCTCTTTCCAAAAAAGGTATTAAGTTGCAGATTATGAGTAGGGCTATCTAGGGTTACTTCTCCTAATTTTTTAGGGTTCTCTTCGGCTCTATCTCTGATTATAATGGCTACAACTTCATGTTTTTGAGCCAAAAGAGATAAATCTATATTGTTTAGAAAATCAGATATTATAAAAACCAATGAGGGTTTGTGAATTTGTCTAAATAGTTCGTCTATTGATTTTTGATGGTTTAGTTTTGTGCCTAAGAGTTTAGTTTTAAATAGAGTTTTAGAGAACTCCTCTATGTGATAGAGCTGTTTTGTTGGAGGGGTGGTGTAGATTCTATTTTGGGTGTAGGATATACCTTGGAATAGGTCGCCTTGTTGTTGGGTTGCGTAGGCTAGGGTTGTGGCTACTTCGGTTAAGGTTATTTGCTTTTTATTACCTTCTCCAAAATATAGAGTTCCATCACAAAGCGTAGCCACCACAACCGATAGTTCACGGTTTGCATGAAGCTCTTTTATATAGGGTCTGCCCAGTTTTGCCGATATTGTCCAGTTTATTTTTCGTATATCATCGCCCTGTTGGTACTCTCTTAGTTCTGAAAAATCATACCCCTCTCCATGTAGTTTTGAGAGGCTCTGTCCAGAGAGTAGGGTATAGACCTGTTGACGGGCTTTTATTTGGAGGGCTTTAAATTTAATATTCATTATGGTATAGGTATTGTCTCTACTATTTGGGAGATGATAGCATCGGTTGTTATCCCTTTAGCTCGTGCTTCATAAGATAGTACGATTCTATGTCGTAGAACATTATGTACTACATAACCAATATCAGTAGGGGTCACAAAGTTGTTGCCTCGTAAAAGGGCTTTAGCTCTAGAGGCTTTGTGCAGGTCAATTGAGGCTCTTGGACTTGCTCCATACATAATATGCTCTTTAATGTCTAAATTAAACTTTTCAGGTTCACGGGTTGCCATAATAAGACGTATCATATAGCGTTCGATGGCATCATCAATATGTATCTGATTGAGTTCGTTTTGTAGGATTTTTATATCCTCTTGGTTTAGAACACTTTTAACTGTTTCAAATTTTTTTAATGCACCTTTTCGCATAATAATTAGCTCATCCTCTTCACTGTTGTGATGGACAATAACTTTCATCATAAATCTATCAAGTTGTGCTTCGGGTAGGGGGTAGATTCCCTCTTGTTCAATAGGGTTTTGAGTTGCCATAACCAAAAATGGAGGCTCAATCTTAAAGCTCTCATCACCAATGGTCACTTGACGCTCTTGCATTACTTCAAGCAGGGCAGATTGTACTTTAGCAGGGGCGCGATTTATCTCATCAGCTAAAAGAAGGTGGGTAAAGATAGGCCCTTTTTTAATAGAGAAACTATGTTTGTTGGGGTTATATATTTGTACGCCGATAATATCAGAGGGGAGTAAATCTGGAGTAAATTGAATACGTTTAAAATCTAACCCTAATGCTTTAGATAGTGCATTAACAGTTGTGGTTTTTGCTAAACCAGGAACACCTTCGATTAAAA
>Ga0256826_1000867_pt1 | contig 18859 bp, 12 predicted proteins | sample CV79metaG_FD_185975 | JGI IMG/M metagenome (GOLD analysis project Ga0256826, IMG submission 185975) | Hydrothermal vent microbial communities from East Pacific Rise, Pacific Ocean - CV79 | ecosystem: Environmental > Aquatic > Marine > Hydrothermal vents | place: Pacific Ocean: East Pacific Rise...
CAAGAACACTTTGATACTCAAAAATATAAGAGTGAAACTATCCTTCGTCGAATAAACAAAAGAATGTTACTAGTCCATGCCAAGACACTAGAAGAGTATATTCAGTATATTTCTTTAAATGAGGATGAGCTACATCTTCTGTATCAAAACATTCTCATTGGTGTTACACGATTTTTTCGTGATAGAGAGGCTTTTAATACTTTAGAGACACAAATATATAACTATATTAAAAATAAACCAGAAAACTACAGTCTTAAAGTTTGGTCTATTGCTTGTTCTACAGGAGAAGAAGCTTATTCTATTGCAATTTTAATAGATCAGATTAGTAAGAGACTTCAAAAAAGTTTTCATATTAAAATTTTTGCTTCAGATATAGATGAAAAAGCGCTACTAAAAGCTAGAAATGCTATATACTCACAAGAATCAATAGCCGATATTGATTTAGATATACTCTCTCAATACTTTACCAAGGTAGATAATGGATATAAGGTTTCTGAAGAGATTCGTAAGAACATAGTATTTACAAAACACAATATATTAAGCGATCCACCCTTTATAAACCAAGATATTATTAGTTGTAGAAACCTTTTAATCTACATTAAACCAGAAGCCCAACAAGAGTTATTTAGCCTTCTTCATTATATACTCAAAGATGATGGTATTCTCTTTTTAGGTTCTTCTGAATCTACTCTTATTAGTGTAAAATACTTTAACACTTTAAACTCTGAACATAAAATCTACATGAAAGAAAAACTCAAAAGCCCACCTAAAATTTCATCACATTACTTTTCAAAACATCTTGAAGAGAAGAGTGACTTTCTCATAGAAGAGATTAGAAATAAAAATGATATCAACATTGAAGAAAATATTTCTAAGGTGATTTTTGACTTTTTTATACCTAACTGTATAGTTATAGATAAAGAGTTTTCCATTGTTTATAAAAAAGGTGAACTCCCTTGTGTGCAGATGCCTGATGGTTTTATTACTTTAAATATTTTAGATCATCTCCATACTAAACTTCAATATAGCGCAAGGCATACTATAAACCTGGCCTTTAGTACACAAAGTGTACAGACAACAAAATTTATAGAGCTCTATTTAGGCAAAGAGAAAACATTTGTTAGAATGATTGCAAATCCCTATACAAAAACAGATACAACTACAATGTTACTACTCTACTTTCAAGAGCTCCATGCTGATGATTTACAGTTTGATGTCAGTGACCTAGAACTTCCTGATGAGGCCTTTGTTATTGAGGGTCTCACAACACAACTCAAACAGACACAAAATGACAACAAGCTTTTATCTGACAAGTTAGATATCTATAAAGAGAAAATGCAACTCTTAAATGAGGAGTTACAGAGTTCAAACGAAGAGCTTCAAAGCTCAAATGAGGAGTTAGAAACATCTAATGAAGAGCTTCAAAGTTCAAATGAAGAGCTTCATGCTTCTATTGTTAATGAGCAGAAACTTCAAAGTAAATTTTTTAGCATTCTCAATGCCTCACAAGATGGAATCATCGGTTTAGATGTACATGGCAACCATACTTTTGTAAATGATGCTACAGTCAAAATACTTGGATTCTCAAAAGATGAGCTTATTGCCAACAATGCTCATAAACTCTGGCATCATACTAAAAAAGATGGTACACACTACTCTATTGAAGAGTGTCAACTCCATAACTATTATATGCATAAAAGATCTATACGAACAGAGGATGTCTTCTGGAAGAAGGATGGAAGTGCTATAGATGTAGAAGTGCTCCAAAATCCACTTCTAGAAGATGGTGAAGTGGTAGGAGCAGTACTCTCCTTTCACGATATAACAGAGAAAAATAGACTTAATAAAGAGTTGGAACATGAACATGAGTTAGCTAACCTCTATGTTAATACAGTTGGAACACTTGTTATGACCCTTGATATTAATGGGAATATCTCTATGATTAATAAAGAGGGTGCAAATCTTCTCAAAATATCTCAAGAGGAGCTTATTGGTAAAAACTGGTTTGATAACTTTATACTTCAAGAGCAACGAAAAGAAATTAAAAATGTTTTCACCTCTATAGTTGAGGGAGAGCAGACACTTATAGCTCACTATAAAAACTATATAATTGATGCTGAGGGTACACAACATTTACTCTCTTGGACAAATCACTATACAAAAAATTTGGATGATAAGGTAACAGGAGTTATCTCTTCAGCAGTAGACATTACACAAGAAGAGGCACTTTCTAAAAAACTTTTTGAACAAGAGCATCTCTATAAACTCACCTTTGAGCAAGCAAATATTGGGATTGCTCATACATCCTTAGATGGACATTGGATAGATACAAATGAGTACTTAAGTGAGCTTTTAGGATATTCAAAAGAGGAATTTTTAGAGCTCAGTGTTTCAGATATAACCTATGAAGAGGATAGAGATATTGATAAACAGATGATCTCACAAATTCTTAATAAGACAAACAATTATTACCATACAGAAAAACGCTATATGCATAAGCATGGTTCTACTGTTTGGGTTGCACTCTCGGTAGTACTCTTAAGAGATGATTTAGGAGATGCCCTCTACTTTCTTAAAATAATTCGTGATATTTCTCAAATAAAACTTCTTATGTATCAACTAGAAGAAAAAAATGAACAGTTTGAAAAAATTATAGAGTTCACCCCTATTCCAATTATGCTTTACAATGAAAATGGAGAGATTCTTCTTACAAATAAAATCTTTAATAAAAGTATCGGTTATACAAAAAATGAGCTTCCTACTATTGATATTTTAACTGAAAAACTTTTTAAAGATAAAAGTATAAAAAATCTAAAAAGAATCAGAAAGTACTACAAAAACCCACTCCTTTCTAAAAATCATAAACAAGTAATTATTACAAAATCAGGTGATAAAAGAATTGGTATACTCAATGCTGTTTTACTTAATAAAGCAGAATCTAATGTTAAAGATATGTATCTCGTTGCAATAGTTGATATTACAGATTTACAAAAAAAAGATGAACTCATGATAGCACAATCACGTCAAGCAGCTATGGGTGATATGCTCGCGATGATAGCACACCAATGGAGACAACCACTAAGTGTCATCTCTATGCTCTCAAACAATATGAAAGTACAACTTGAACTTGAAGAAGAGATTACTAAAGAAAATATCGACCACCTTGTTTCCTCTTTAAATAAGCAAACACAGTATCTTTCTCAAACAATTGATGATTTTAGAGATTTCTTTAAACCAGATAAAGTAAAAGAGCTTGTAGCAATAAATAGTGTGATAGAAAAAGTGACAAACCTTATGCTAAAAACTCTGCAAAACAACAATATCGAGTTAATACTTCCAGAAGAGAATGAGTTTAAAGTATCAATCTTTATGAATCAGCTCATCCAAGTTATTATAAATCTTATAAATAATGCCAAAGATGCTATAAAGTCAAACAATACAACTAAGGGCCGTATTGAGCTTTCTATTAAACAAGAAAACAAAAATATCACTGTTTCAGTTTGTGACAATGGAGGAGGTATTGATGCATCTGTTAAGGACAAAATAGGACAACCCTATGTAAGTACAAAATCTAAAAACGGAACTGGGCTAGGACTCTATATGTCTATCATGATAGTAACAAACTATCTTGATGGAAAAATAAACTGGGAGAGTGATAGAGAAGGAAGTTGTTTTCATATTATCCTTCCAATAAGTGAGTAACTATAGTTCTCGCTCTATAATATTCTGCATGCCCTTAAAAATAAGTCTATCTTCAACAGTTGCTTCTAAAAACACTCTCTTTAAACTTGAAGCATCTCCACCTGTTAAAATAACAGGTAGTTCATATGAGAGAACCTCACTATAGAGTAATTTCAATACACCATAACTTATAGCATCTTGCGAGTTTTTAGCTAAGTTTTCTAAATCTAGGTCAAAATTAAACTCATAATTAAGAGCAGGTGAAATTCTTTTATATGTCTCATGCATTGCCTTTAGCCCAGGATAGATAAACCCACCCTCAAAAAGACCATCTCTAACTACATCGACAGTTATAGCACTTCCTGCATCTACAATAACCGCATTTGAAGTAGTCTCTAGAGCTACTACTCTATCTATTCCCATACTCTCATAGTATCTACTTCTATCTATAAAATTTGAAAGATTAATCCAGTTTTGTAGTGATAAGAGAAGGGATTCTAGTGCCTTATTAACAGAAATAAAATAGATTTTTTCTTTAAGTGATGTAGGATCAAAATCTAGCACACTCTTTTTGTACTGATTCTCTCCATCATAAAAATGATATGAAGTGTTACCTATATCACAAAGAAGCATTACTGTATTTTCCAACCTGCTTCTTTAAATGCGGCGGCTGCCTTTGAGCATAAAGGAGCATCAATGAAGATAATTTTATGTTTAAAGTTATGCTCACAAAAAAGAGTAAGTTTCGCGTATATCTCTTGAAATTTATGTACATCTTTCATAAGGAGTCTACTCTTTTGACTCACTGCAAAAATTGCCCAGAAGTAGCCTTTTGTATCTGTTGCTTTATACATTCTTATCCTGTTTCTTATTCCAAGCTCTTTAGGAGAAACTTCTTGCATTTTTTTATATAATTTTCCCTTTTTTCTGAGGGAGTCTACTACCATCTGCATATCTATGTTATTGCCTTTATTTTTATTGGTCTAATTTTATCTAATTATTCTTTATTTATGAGACTTCTTGCATAACTTATAAACTAGATTCCAAATCAAGTTTGGAATGACAGAGAGTTGGAACTTTCATCACCCTAAACTTGATTTAGTATCTAGCTTATGTAAGAATCCCCTTAAGACATGACGATTAAAATGTAATTTTATCTTATTTTAATCGTCATTATACTATAGTTTCATATGTTTAAATTATTTTATATATCTATTTTACTTATTATTTTTACAGCCTGTGGTGATGAAAAACCTAAGCCTACTCTTAATGGAAAAAAACTCATGCAGAGTAAATGTGCCTCTTGCCACAACTTAAATATGCCACCGATTATCTCGGATGATGAGTTAGCACCACCTATGATGGCTGTTGCATTTCATATCAGTAACTTTATGCAACCACCTATTGAGACTCAAAGAGTAGCAATGGCCACCGCGTTTGTCGTTGATTATGTACGAGAACCTGCTTTAGAGAAATCCTACTGTGATAAAGCGAGTTTAGAGCGATATGGTCTTATGCCTTCTCAAAAAAAGAGTGTAAATGATGATGAAGTAGAAGCGATAGCACACTATATGTTTTCACACTTTACACAAGAGAACTTAAGTAAAATACAAAAAGCACAGGCAAATTATGATGCACTCTCCAAAGGTGAAAAAATCGCTCTTAAATATAAGTGCCTTGGATGTCATAAAAAAGATAAAAAAGTTGTTGGACCCTCACTTCAAAGTATCGCCCAAAAATACTCAAATGATAAACAGAGCATAAAAAAGAGTGTTAAACGCGGTAGTAAAAACAGATGGGCTTCTTCAAATGGAGCTGTAATGCCAGCTTTTAATAAGATAGATGAAAGGGAGTTAGAGGAACTCAGTAGCTGGATTCTAACTCATAAATGATGGATAAAACTTTTTGATAATATGATATATTTGACAACCCACACAGAAGTTAAAAAAGACATCCAAAAGCGAGCATAAGAGAAAGACTACGGCGATGCTAAGAGTAATAGAGTAAATATCAAAATAATTAGCCACTATCAACATGAAAACAAAAATAAGCCCAAAATATGCAGCTAATCTTTTAGCACCACTATCAACAAACTTATCCTTTATACCAAAAAGCTCTTTTACCCCAAGAGCTATCATGTGTAGAGGTGAACTATCTTTTTTGACAAAGAGGCGCATAATAAAATCAAATGCAACTATATAAAGTATAAAAACAGCTCCATAAAAAAGATATGCAAGAACAAGTGAAGCTACTAAAAATGATGTTAATCTAGAGACATTAGAATCAATCTGTTTAAAACTCATAGGGCAAGAGTAGTTCATAGTTTAGTATTACCTTTTTTTATAATTGTAGAATTTTAGTAGTATAATCTTAAGAGAAAGCTACCTTCTTCTACTCTCTATTGATTTTTTAATTTTACTTAACTCTCTATCTATGGCAAAACAACTCTGCATGGTACAGGCTAAATACTCCTCTTTTGCATTTGTCTTAGCCACTTTACTTAAAAGATAAGGGTAGCTTATTTGAGCTATTTTTTCTCTCTCTTCTTTCAATCTTTTTTGAGAATTTTTCAAAACTACTACACCCATATACTGCATCAAGTAAGCTATAGCAGATGCAGGAGCCTCTACCTGCTTTTCCTCTAAACGAGCATTTAATGAATCAAGACTTGCAAGTGCTAACTCTTCATACACAAAAGAGTCCTTTAATGCTGCTAGTTTTATTATATTTTGAGTCATTTTTGCTAGTGCAGAGGTATAGTATTTGTCTTTGAGTCCCGCTTGAATATTTAAGTTATCATTGGAGAGATACCAGCTGCCATTTTTGTAAAAATTTCTTTTTGCAACACTTAAAAGATACTCAGCAAAGTCCAGTTTTTTCTTATCGTAATCAACACTATAGCCAGCTAAAAGAGCAGAAATAAAAAAACTATAATCCTCTAAGAGTCCTTTTTGTGTGGGCTTTTTAAAAAATAGACTCTGATGGTACAGCTCTCCTTTTTCAAACATAAACTCTTGAAGTGCTTTTAAATGTCGATCTGCTTTTTTTGCATACTTAATATCGATATCTGAAGCTCTATAGAGAGCCTCTATCATCATCGCATTCCAAGCAGTAATAATTTTTTTATCTATAAAGGGGTACTCACTACTATCGCGTTTAAGGAGAAGTTTTGCTCGAAACTCGTTAAAGCCTTTAGGTCTATTTTCACTAAAAAAGTTCAAATGAACCCTCCCCTCAAAATTCCCTTTTGCGGTATAGTCAAGTGCTTCAAGAATCTCTTTTTTATATCTATTGTTTTTGAGTGCTTTTTGTATCTCTGTAGGAGTATAAAGAAAAAAATCGCCCTCTTCATGATGAGTATCTGCATCACTAGCACTAAAGTAGAGCTCATTTTTTACAAATCTTTTATCAAGCATAGCTATAGTCTCAACAACTACACTTCTATATAACTCTTTGTGAGTATTTTTATATGCCCGAACATAGAGGGGAATTAACTCAGCTTGATTGTAGAGCATCTTCTCAAAGTGTGGTATCTCCCATGCTGCATCTACACAGTAACGAAAAAAACCACCCTCAACATGATCATAGAGACCTCTAAGAGCCATTGTATCAAGCATCTCATAAGCTTGATTTTCTAAGTCACTACCTCTAGAGAGTTCTGCAACATCTAACATAAGAGCAATCTTAGAAGCCTCAGGAAACTTCTTTGATCTACCAAATCCACTATAAATATCATCATAACTATTTTCAATAGAGTCACTTAAAGTTTTAAGAGAGATATTTGCATCCTTACTTTGTAAGAGTTTAAGGGGCTGATTTATCTTTAGTTTCACCGCGTTTACTCTCTTTAAAATCATTTGAGTATCTCTGTACTCTCTTGCTAAACGCGGTAGTAGAGTATCTAAACCCTCATGGTAAGACTTTTTCAAACTTGGAATATATGTAGCCACATAAAAAGGCTCTCTATTGGCTGTTAAAAAAGCACTTAAAGGCCAACCACCAGAGCGACCTTTTAACTTTAAGTGCAGTTCCTGATAAAAAGAGTCCAAGTGCGGCATCTCCTCTCTATCCACTTTTATAGAGATAAAGTAGTTATTAAAAACCTTTGCTATCTCTTCATTTTCAAAAGACTCTTTTGCCATAACATGACACCAGTGACAAGTAGAGTAACCGATGGAGAGGAAAACTGCCTTATTCTCTTTTTTTGCCCTCTCAAAGGCCTCATCACCCCAAGGATACCAGTTAATGGGATTATTCTCATGCTGCTTTAAATAGGGGGATGTCTCATATTGAAGCCTATTTTTAGAGTCACTTGCACTAAGAGACAAAATAAAAACCATTAAGATAAATATCTGTTTCATTCTCTTGTATTATCCCATGCATCTATCATTTTGTAAATACCTGTCTCAACTATGTGTAGATACTCTATCTTGTTTTGTTCTAAAACTTCAATCATTGCAGACATATCAATCAGGTCACTTACATATATTTGATCCGGTGTACAAAGAGTCTCTATATCAAGTTGATTATTTTTTACTAACACTATAACGGTATGAAAAATATCCTTGTCTGAATTTAAAAGGATTACTATTTTTCCATCAAGCATTGAAACTTTAAAATCAGTTATACCACTATAACTCGGATACTTTAACTCTGTAGCTTTCGTACTAATATCTACTATCTTTCCAAGACACTTTACATACTCTATATGCATTGCATCCTCTAAACGTTTTTGAAGGTAAGGTATATTTTTTTGTGCTACTGTTTGTATGAAAGGGTCTAAGCTTGTTTTATCTGCTCTATGTAAAATATCAATCGATTCACCTATTTCAAAGAAACTAAGTGCCTCTTTTTCTTTATGTTTTGTACGAATAAACTCTACACTCTGTTTTAGTAGCTCTAAATCATCAGGCTTATCATACCCTCTTCTAAATTCACTCAAGCAGAGTTTTGAGAAGATTTCCACACTCTCAACTGACAAGTTAATATCTTTTAGTAAGAACACCTTAGTATTTAAGACACAAGAACTATCAATATCTGTTTCAAGAGTAATTTTAAAATGATTTAGTTCACTCTTTGTATCTCTGAAATCCACCCATATATGTCTGTCACCATCACTATCAACATTTGTCATATAGTCAAAGCCTATAATCTCTTGTACATCAATATCTGTCAACAAGTTGATGATATTAATCTGAAAATAGTTATGTATCTCAGCAACTATCATCTTGTAATTCCGAGCAATTAACTGTGCTCTTTTAGCTTTATACTCTTGATCTAATTTTTGTAGTAGCTTGTGGGACACATTTATCTCCATTTATAACTCTTATACAGTGTATAATAGTTAATTTTTACTTAAAATAAATATCGATTAATAGATTATTAAATTTGATTTTTTTGTGATATAGGAAAATCAGATATATGTTATAATAAGAGCTTAATTAAGTTCATATGATCTTAATTAAATCTATAAACAGGAAAATATATGCACAAAATAGTAAGTATACTATCACTTGTACTCTTATTAAATGCCTCACAGCTAAGTGCTTCATTAACACTTGAAGAAGCAATTGATAAACTAAAAATAAATAACTTAGAGATAAAAACAGCAAACCTTGATCTTAAGGTTGCACAAGAAGATGAGACTACAGCTTCGGGAAATCACTGGGGTAAGTTAAACTTTATCCAAGATGTAGCCCGTTCAAACGATGCAGGAAATGTATTTGGATTTAAACTAACTTCTCGTGAAGCAAGTTTTAGTGATTTTGGTTTTGATGAATTTTTAGAGCAAATGCCAGCTTTAATTGGAGGGGTTCCTGGAGCATCTGAAAAAGTATTAGCAACGCAACCAGATAAACTTAACTATCCAGATGACAGAAACTTCTTTCAAAGTAAATTAAAATACGAAGTACCTCTCTTTACAGGTTTTCAAATTAGCTCCTACTCAGACATTATGGAAGCGATGACAAAGATGAAAACTCTTGAAAAAGAGCAAGTTATCAACGAAAAAATTTATGAACTTAGAAAAAGTTACTACGATATGGCACTTCTGAAAAGCTCCATTGAAAACCTAACAACTATTTTAGAAAACATTTTGACTTTAGAGGAGATGACAAAAAGTATGATAGAGGTTGGTTATGCAAAAAAAGTTGATCTCTTAGAAGTAAAAGCTAAAAAGGGAAATGTTGAGAGACTTCTTGTTCAAATGCATGCAAACGAGAAGTTACTCTACCACTACATCAGTTTTTTACTCAACGAAAAAACAACAGAAATTATAGTCCCTGAGTCAGATGTTGTAATGCCATCAGTAACAACTGAGGATATTTTGCTTCATAATCTTGATATTCAAAAAGCTAAAACAGGTCTTGAAGTGCGAGAAGGTATGCTTGGAGTTTCAGAGTCTGCATACTATCCAATGGTTGGAGCTTTTGCAGAAATTGCGACAGCAGATAACACTTTCTTGGGTGATGCTGCAGACCATCAAGCTTATACAGTGGGTGCTAGACTCACTTGGAATATCTTTAATGGTGGTATAGATAGTGCAAAAATTGAGAAATCTCAACTCGAGCACCTTAAAACAACGACTCAAGTGCAACTTGCATCTGCGGGTATTGAACTTCAAGCTGAAAAATTAAGAACTGAGATAGAATCATTTGATGAGGAGCTAGCCTCTCTTAAAAAAGAGTTAGCACTAGCAAATGAAATCTATATTCACTACGAAGGTAGATATAAAGAGAAACTCGCTTCTATGAGTGATGTAATTATTAAACAGTCTGAACAGATTCAAAAAATTCTACAACTTCAGATGGTTAAGAACAAAAGAAATGAAAGAATTTTCGCACTAGAAAAATTAGCAAATGGAGAAGAAAAATAATGATACAGAAGATTTTACTAACAGTAGCTCTTGGGGCTACTCTTATAGCCGAAACAATCACACTCTCAGGTAGTGTTATATCTGATAATCAAAAGATGATTACAAGCCGTTACATGGGTTTTGTGACTCATGTTGGCATAAGTGAGGGTGAGAAAGTAAAAAGAGGTCAAGTTCTATATACTATTGATTCACGTGAAATAGACTCTGCTAAACGTCAAGCCGAACTATCTCTTCAGATGTATCAAAACCAATACACAAATGTTCAAATAAACTTAGAACGCCATAGAAGACTTTTAGCAAAAGATATGGTTTCAAAATATGAAGTTGAGAACTTAGAGTTAGCAGCTAAAAATCTTAATGACATGGTTTCAATTGCTCAAGCACGTTTAAATGAAGTGAATAACCAGTATAGATATTTAAATATCAAAGCACCAAATAATGGTGTAATTGTGGCTAAAAATATCAAAGTTGGAGAGATGGCAATGCCTGGTATGCCAGCAATAATTCTTTCAGATTTAAGTGATCTTAAAATTTCTGCTGAGATTGCAGAGAGTAATTTATCTCAAATTTCTCATGGTAAAAAAGTCACTGTCAATATTCCATCTCTCAAAATAAAAACCATTGGAACAGTGACAGCTATTATTCCAAACTCAAACCCAATGACACATACTTTTAAGATTAAAATATCTTTTAAATCAAACAACAAATCAGTTTACCCTGGTATGTATGCAACCGTTGATATCAACTAAGGCTTTTTTATTATGAATCATCAAAAACCTTATGAACCAACAGATACTGCTGGTAAATTAGCAAAAGCATTTTTAAGAAATCCACTTACAACTGTTTTAGGTATTTTTCTTTTAGCTATAGGATATCTAGCACTTATGGTCATGCCAAGAGAAGAGAATCCTCAAATGGTAGTATCAGGATCAACAGTTATTGTTGCTTTACCTGGTGCTAGTGCGGCTGAAATCCAAAAAGTAATCGTAAAACCACTTGAACGTAAAATGAAAGAAGTAAAGGGTGTTGAGCATATCTACGGCCGTGCTATGGATAATGTAGGTATTGTAAATGCAGCTTTTTTTATTGGTCAAGAAAAAGAGGGTGCAAACCTAAAAGTCTATGACAAAATCATGCAAAATATTGATATCCTTCCAGTTGGTGCAATGAATCCTATGATTAAACCTCTCGATATTGACATTGACATCCCTATTGTCTCTGTTGCCTTCTTCTCAAACAATAAGGAGATGAGTAGTACTCAACTCCATGATAAAGTTAAAAAGATCCAGCACCATATTAATGGTCTTCCAAATGTTGCTGTAACACAGATAAAAGGGCATCATAAACATCAATTTAATATCGAGGTTGACCTTCATAAACTTGCCGGTTATAACCTCTCTATGGGTCAAATAATGCAAGCAGTAGAATCTTTAGCTTATAGTGTTCCAGCAGTTAAAAATAGAACAAAAGACAACCGTATAGTTATGGTTGGGGTTAAAAATGCAATTGAGAGTTCAAAAGATGTTGGAGATATTTTAGTGGCTCAGTATATGGGTTCACCGATTCACTTAAATCAAGTAGCAACTATTACAGACTCTTATGATATTCAAAATTTTAAATCTGCTTCTATTAGTGTTCGAGATGAAGATGGAAAATTCACTCCTCTCAAAGAGCAAATTACACTAACAGTTTCCAAACTTCAAGGTACAAATGCAGTTGTCATTGCTGATGCTGTAAAAGAGGAACTTGAAGCATATAAAGATTTTCTAAAAGAGAATGGCATTTCCTATGTTATTACAAGAAATGATGGTGAGAGAGCTAATGAAGCAGTCAACGAACTTGTCTATCATCTAGTTCTTTCTATTGTAATTATTGCAATACTTCTAGCTATTGTTCTTGGCTGGAGAGAGTCCCTTATAGTTACCTTTACTGTTCCAGCTATTTTAGCCATTACTCTTTTTGTAGCCTATCTTACAGGTCAGACTATCAATCGTATTACACTCTTTGCTTTCTTACTATCACTGGGTCTTCTTGTGGATGCGGCAATTATTGTTATTGAAAATATTCACCGTCACTACCACTCTATTGAGTCACAACATGAGAGTAAAGATGACTTAATGGTAAAAGCAACAGATGAGATTGGACCACCGACAAATATTGCGACTTTAGCAATTATTATGACGATGGTACCAATGGCCTTTGTTGGTCAGATGATGGGTCAGTTTATGAAACCTATTCCTGCAAATGTTCCAGTAGCTCTTGTAGCTTCACTATTTGTAGCCTATATATTTACTCCTTATTTAGCAGTGAGAATGTTAAAGAAACCAGATTTTTCTAAAAAAGGAGAGCATTAATGTTTAAGAAGTTTGAAATAGCCGTACTCAATGGTATACAGAGTAAGACTCAAAGAAGATTTATTCTTATTGGGACACTTATTGGCTTTATACTCTCTATAATGATGATAGCCCCAACAAAGATGGTTCTGGCAAAGATGCTCCCTGGTAAAAATAACGACACATTTACAGTCTATATAGACCTTCCAAATGGAAGCTCAATTGAGCAGACAAAAGAGATAAGTGACTGTGTTGTAGGATTTGTACAACGTGAGAATGAAGTTCTTGATACAGAAGTTTTTTTAGGAATGGGTTCTCCTCTTGATTTTGCAGGACTTATAAAAGGTTCACAATTTAAAAACTCTGAAAATGTTGCTGAAGTTGTTTTAAACCTTAGTAAAAAACATAATCGAGATGAGCCATCATACTTGATGGTACAACGCATGCGTCCAGTTATAAATCAGACATGTGCAAGTATCTACTCTGGTACAAAAATCTCTTTTGTAGAACCACCTGCCGGACCTCCTGTTATGGCAGCCATCGTAGCTGAAGTATATGGTTATGAGGATGATGGAATTAGAAAACTTGCAAATAGGGTAGCTAAAGTTTTTGAGACTACAGAGGGTCTCGTAGATATTGATATTATGCAAGATGATATCTATGATACTTATGAAATAAATGTAAATACTGAAAAAGTATCGCGTTCTGGTGTTTCAGTTAAACAGCTAAACCAGATTCTTTATCTTGCCTTTGAGGGGATGAATATAGCCGTTAAAAACTCTGATGTCTACAATGATCAGATTCCTATCTACCTCTCTTTAAGTGAAGATTCTAAAAAGTTTACATCAAAAGATATAAACGCGGTCAAAGCAAAACTAGCAGCACTCAAACTTATGAATAAAATGGGAATGATGGTTCCCCTTACAGAGTTAGTAGAAGTATTACCTAAAAAATCTAATCCTATGGTTATGAGTAAAAATCTTTACCAGATGACAAATGTAATGGCTGAAACAGATATGGTTTCACAGGTTTACCCGCTGATGGAAGCTAGAAATGTAATACTTGACACTTTTAATGATGAGTATGAAATCAAAAAAACTGGTCTTTTTAATCTTGAGCTTAAAGACAAAAAAACAGCTTCAATTTATAGACTTGTTTGGGATGGGGAGATGGAGGTAACACTTGATACCTTTGTAGAGCTTGGTGCTGCGTTTATAGCAGCATTAGTACTTATCTTTTTACTGATGGTAATTTACTATAAAAGCTACACCCTAAGTGGTATTATTCTTCTTGGTTCATTTCTCTCTATTATTGGTGTGATTGTTGGCCACTGGATTATGAATATCTTTACCGCTGACACCTTCTTTTTAACGGCAACTTCTCTTATTGGATTTATTGCTCTTATTGGAATTAGTTCTCGTAACTCCCTACTTCTTATAGACTTTACTAAGTCTCTTATGGATGAGAAAGGAATGCACAAGGCAGAAGCTATCGCCTATGCAACAGCAACACGTGCTAAGCCTATTTTCTTAACAGCCGCGGCAATTATATTAGCCTCTACACTTTTAGCAGGTGATGCTGTCTTTGGTGGACTTGGTGTCGCTCTTATCTTTGGTACAGTTGCAGCTGTTGTCTCTTCTCTTATAATTGTTCCTGTTCTATTACAGTTAGCTAATTTAGAAAGACACTTTCATTTCCACGAGAAAAAAGCTGTATCTGTTAATGAACCATAAAAGTTTAATGCACTTTTGTGCATTAAACTTCTTCTAAAAAGTCTATTAGTTAAATAGAGTAATCATCTAAACTATTTTTCTCATTTAACTTATGTATAATCTGCATCTGTCTATGTGCAATATAATTTTGCAAAATACTTTTATTAACACTATCAAAATGACAAAGTAAAACTATTTTATAATAATCTTTTATTTTTTGTATATTTTCTATCGTTGCTTCACTTGTAAAATACTCTAATTTCTCTTCAATAGGAAGTGTTATATCTACACTTATAGAAGCACCTTCAAGCAGATTTCGTCTCCGCTTTAATTCTACAGCTAAACAGTGTTCATTAACATCAATAAGTCTAGCACTTATAATAAGTCCATCTGATAAAATTGTTGCTTTAATATTCTCTTGAGCTTCAACTCTGATTTTTTTACGCTGCAGTGGTGTCTCTTTTTTTAATATAAATCTATGAAGTGTAACTCTCATCTTCTGCTCATCAATGCTATATATAGAAGCCTTGAGAGTACCCAGATTTGGAAGATCTAAATATATAGATTTATCAAGTTCTGCAATATTAAATTCTTTATGTGAAAGAGCAATAACAACTCTTTCTTTTTCTATATAAACTATCTCGTTGTTTGCAACCACAGCCAATTCATTATAGTACATTGTCGTTCTTACTTTATGAACTTCTTTGAGTCTCTTTGTAAAACTCTCTTGATTACTTAAGTACTCATGCAACTCAATATTTTCAAAATCTGTCACAACATTATTATCTTGTAAATAAAGAGAATCAACTAACATATTTCCCCTCATAATAGTGTTATGAACACTATCACTTAAATCAAAAGCTGTTAAAGAGAGTGTCTTTCTCTCCGGAAGTCTCTCTAGCTCCAAAGAGAGGGTGAGACACTTTTCATAAACTTCTTGTTCTGAACTATAAGAGCTTAAAATCCCAAACCTACTCCCTTCAAGACGAGCATAAATCATATCCACATTTGAGAATTCACGGATACTCTGTGCAACCTCAATAATAACCTGATTCCCGGCCTCCATTCCTTTATCTTTGTTTATCTCTTTTAACATTGGTATATCTACAATTATCATGGCAAGTTGCAGATTTTGAGCCTGTGCCTCTCTCTGTTTTATCCCTACTAAATTTATAAATTTTGCATAGTTTATAAGGCCACTCAACTGATCATGCTCTAAACGATTTTTTATATCTGTCTCATCCTCAAGATGATCAGATATACTATTCAGACTAATAATATACTGTTTTGGCTCTGTCTGAGGTAGTGTTGTTACTCGTCCACTATAGGTATAACTATTTTTTAATTTATGATGATATATATCTGTTTTAAAAGGTTTATTCAAATCGCTAACCTTTGCTAACCACTCCTCTATATCTTCACTGCTAAAACTTTCATCTTGACAATCCGTGCCTTTCATAAAAGAGAGATTCTGTTCACGCTTCTGATAAAGCTCTTTTAAATTTTTTACACCAACTGTCTCAAAGAATGATCTGTTTCCCATAATAATACGACCACTCTGAGCTATAATAATTTTTGTATTAATAAAATTGATTATTTTAAGAGTTTGATTAAATTTTTTTTGTTGAATAACAGACTTCTCAATTTTCTCCTGTTTATGAGCATAATAACTAGTAAATATCTCTAAAACACCTGATAGATTAGCATCAAATAGAGTAGCTAACTCTTCAAGTATCTCAAGTGCATTCTCCTCGATAAGTCCTTTTTTAAAGAGAGAAGCTACTAGCGTTTTTCGAAGGCCCATACATATATCAAATACATTTTGAGGTGTAATATTTTTCTCTAGTAAAAAATGAACTAACTTGCTCATAATAGGACAGTTACCGAGTTCTTTCTCCTCTCTTACTACTGCTATAAAATACTCTATAATTGGTATTCCATAAGAGTTTTTAAATTTTACAGTTGATATCTTGTGTGATTTAAATACTCTCTTAACACTCTCAATCTCTATCCATAAAGAAGCAGTCTCTTTTTTATCATGTTCAATTGAGTCTATAATATTTAAAAGATTTGGAGCGATTGAATCTGAAGTGGGCATCATTAATCCTGATATAATTTAAATAATTATATCACAAATTAGGAAGGATATAAACTCCTTCTAGGAGTCTATATTTTAAACTTATATACGAACGTAATTTACACTAAGGCAAGCTTCTAATGCCATTAGTTCATGAATAGTTTTATCATCCACTGCATTATCAACTAAGATAACAGCTAGAGCTTGAGATTCATTATTTCTTGAGAGTGAAAAATCTGCAATATTTACACTGTTGTTGGCAAGAATTGAACCTATATTACCAATTACTCCTGGAACATCAGAGTTTTTAAATAGAATCATATCACCCTTAAGTGCCACCTCAATATCAAAACCATCTATAGCAACAATACGCTTAACACCATCATCAAAAATAGTAGCAGAAATAGTTGTAGTACCCTCTGCTGTTGTAAGTTTGACAGTGATTAAATTTTTAAATACAGAAGAGTCAGCTAAAGCTTCAGACTCTATTTTAATTCCCTTCTCTTTTGCAACAAACTCCGCGTTTACATAGTTAATAGTATCGCCAGAATTTTGGCTCATTGCGCCAACTGCAACAAAAGTAGATAAAGAATCAACATACTCAGCAATCTCTCCATGACCTGAAACTTTAATCGCAATCACTTGGGACTGATTCATTTGAGACTCTAAAAAACCTATTTTTTGTCCCATCTCTAAAAATGGTTTAACAAATGAAGGTATTTTAGACTCATCAATAGGCAAATTCATAGCATGTGCAAATGAGATACCCTTAGCAGCTTCTATGGCATTTTGTGCAGCTTGTGTACCGATGTTAAACTGAGACTCATAAGTATTTGCACCTAGGTGTGGTGATACCACGATATTATCTAAGTCAAGTAAAGGATGATCAGTCGCTGGTTCTTTGTTAAATACATCAATACCTGCAAAACGGATTTTCCCCGATTTAAGATTGTTATAAAGTGCATCTTCATTGTAAAGACCACCACGAGCACAGTTAATTACAACTACACCATCTTTCATTTTAGCAAATTCAGCCTCATCAATCATACCTATAGTCTCTTGATTTTTAGGAGTATGTATAGTAATGATGTCACAAGCTAAAATATCTTCAAAGTTTTTAGTATATGTCATATCTAGGTCTGTAACCTTACTTGGATGAATATAAGGGTCATAAGCTACAATATCCATCTCAAAAGCTTGAGCACGTTTAGCTACACGACTCCCGATATTACCAAAACCGATAACACCTAGTTTTTTACCTTTCATCTCATGTCCATACCACTTCTCGCGTTTCCAAATTCTTTGGTTTTTAAGGTGATCATGAGAGTATGGAAACATTCTCATACATGAGAGCATATGAGCCATTGTAAGCTCAACTGCAGCTATTGTATTTGCAGTTGGCACATTCATAACGATGATACCCTGCTTGGAGCATCCTGGGATATCTACATTATCCACACCAACACCAGCACGAACAACTGCTTTTAAGTTTGTAGCATTTTCTAAAAAGAAAGCATCCACATCCGTAGAACTTCTTGTAATAGCTACATCAGCAGTTGGAATTATTTTTTCTATTAACTCTTTTTTCTCTACATCAGCGGCCATTACAAAGTTTATATTTTCATCTTCCTCAAGCATTTTAAGTCCCGCTTCATGAATATGGTCACATACTACTACTGTATATTTGTTCATCTTTTAATCCTCTTTATATGGCTTAATTCTTGCCGTTATTTGATAATTTTTTAGTGCCTTGACTAAAGAATCTAATTTTTTTCTATTTTTTGAATAAATAAGTAACTCTACTCTATCATCAACTTTTTTGAGATAATACCGTAATTTGTGTTGTTTAAGTTCTTCTTTTAAACAAAATAATTGGTAAGGATCTAAAAGAGAGGCTGATAGCTCATAAGTAATAGTGTTAGTTATTTTTTCATTTAAATCTACTTTTATATAGATTTCATTTACTGGATAAAAATATCCTAATCTTTGAGTTTCGGAAAAGTGATTTAACCAAGCTTTCTTAGGTTTATCTTTTACTTTTGTACTTGCTAACTCTAAGGGTTTTGACTCATAAAACTCATCATTTGAGTTAATAGAAATAAGAAAAAGGATAATAAAAATGGCTACCGCTACTGCTAGAGTAGGGACAAACCATTTTAATATCTTTTGCATTTTTATGCTT
>Ga0256826_1000868_pt1 | contig 18855 bp, 27 predicted proteins | sample CV79metaG_FD_185975 | JGI IMG/M metagenome (GOLD analysis project Ga0256826, IMG submission 185975) | Hydrothermal vent microbial communities from East Pacific Rise, Pacific Ocean - CV79 | ecosystem: Environmental > Aquatic > Marine > Hydrothermal vents | place: Pacific Ocean: East Pacific Rise...
TGGAGTCAATAGAAGCTTTAACAGAGGCTATTATAAACTTTGAGGGTGCGACTATCATCGTAACACACTCCGAAGAGTTACTTCGCCGTGTTTGTGATAGACTTATCATCTTTGCAAAAGATGGAGCAGAGTATTTTGATGGTGGCTATGATGATTTCTTAGCCAAAATTGGTTGGGAAGAGGAGGAGCAGGAAGAGAGAGTAAAAACCGCTCCAAAATCTAACAACAAAGAGAATAAAAAACTAAGAGCTGAGTTAGTAAGAGAGAGAAATAAACTCACATCACCTCTGAAGAAAAAAGTAGAAAAATTAGAAGAGAAGATAATAGAACTAGAAGAGGAACTCTCCTCTTTGCATCAAGAGCTTATAGATGCTTCAAGTAGTGGTGATAGTGCAACTTTGATGCAACTCTCTAAAGATGTTTCAAGTAAAGAGGAGAGTGTTGAAAATTCTTATGATGCATTAGAAGTTTTTCAAACTGAATTAGATGAGATTGAAGAGAGTTATAAGGCAAAAATAGAAGCTTTAGATTAAAATCTTATAGACTACTTAAATTAAGCATTTTTTAATTAAAATATCCTTAATTTAAGCTATTTTGAAGTAAATAAAGCTATACTTCCGACACAAAATCAAGCGCTCTTGCGTTTGCTTAAAAATTAAAATTAATAAAAGGTTCAAAATGAAATTTACTAAAATTGCATCTGCTGAACAAATTGATCAAAAATGGATTTTGATTGATGCTGAAGGTAAAACATTCGGTCGTATGATTACTGAAGTTGCTACTGCACTTCGTGGTAAAAATAAACCATGTTATACTCCAAATCTTGACTGTGGTGACTATGTAGTTATCATCAACGCTTCTAAAGCTAAGTTCAACGGACTTGGTAAAATAGCTAATAAAGAGTATTTCTCTCACTCAGGTTACTTCGGTTCAACTAAAAGTGTTAAAATGACTGAGCTTTTAGAAAAAAATCCTGAGAAACTATACAAATTAGCTACTCGTGGTATGCTTCCTAAAACTAAGCTTGGTGCTAAAATGCTTAAAAAATTAAAAATATATGCAGGTGCAGAACACCCTCACACTGCACAAATTGCTAAGTAAGGATTTTTAAATGGCAAATACAATTTATGCAACAGGACGTCGTAAAGCGTCAATCGCAAAAGTATGGTTAACTCCAGGTACAGGTAAAATCACTATCAATGGTCTTTCTTTAGATGCATGGTTAGGTGGACTTGAAGCGAAAAAACTTCGTGTTAAACAACCACTTGCAGTTTCTAAACTTTCTGAGTCTGTTGACATCGTTGCTACTACTTTAGGTGGTGGTTTTGGTGGTCAAGCTGATGCACTTCGTCACGGTATTTCTCGTGCTTTAGTAGCATTCAACCCTGAGGTTAAAGCTGTTCTTAAACCAGAAGGTATGATGACTCGTGATGCACGTGTTGTTGAGCGTAAGAAACCAGGTAAGAGAAAAGCTCGTCGTTCTCGCCAGTTCTCAAAACGTTAATCGTTTCACTTTTATTTTATCAATGCTTTTGCATTGGTAAAATCTCTCTTTTTTCAAACTTAATCACAAACATTTCAACTCTTTTTTTACCTAAATTAATATATAATGCTTTTACATAAAATAAAAAGGCGAAAGTATATGAAAAAAAGTATAATTGTAGTTATTTTTCTTTTGAGTTATACACTTTATGCTTCAACTTTACACTTAGCAACTTCGTCAAATCCTTCTCGATTAAATCCTATTTTAGCAACAGACTCTAGTTCATCAGAAATTGCTGGTTTTTTGTTTAATGGACTTGTGAAATATGATAAAGATTCCAAAGAGATTATCCCTGATTTAGCTGAAAAGTTTTATTTTGTAGATAATACTACACTTATTTTTGAACTTAAAAAAGGTGTTTTATGGCATGATGGTAAAGCTTTTGATGCTGAAGATGTACTTTTTACTTATCAAACTCTTTTATCAGATAAAATATCTTCTCCTTATAGTGCTGGGTTTCGATTTGTTGAGAGTGTGAAAATTCTTAATAAATACAAAATAGAAGTGAAATATAAAAAACCATATTTTAAAGCTTTAGAAATATGGATGATGGGAATACTTCCTCAACATATTTTAAAAGATGTTGAAAACTTAATGAACTCTAAATTCAATACAAATCCAATAGGAACTGGAGCTTATAAGCTTGAGCAATTAGAGCACTCTAAAAATATTATCCTCTCTGCTTTTAATGAATATTTTGAAGGTAAACCAAAAATAGAGAGGATAAGTTTTCATGTTATTTCTGATTCAATGACACGATTTTTACTGCTAAAATCTTCTGAATTAGATATTGGAACTATTGAACCTATGGCGTATGAGAGACAGTTAAAAGAGGAGTTTTTTCAAAAGTTTAATACCTACGAAAAAATAACACTCTCCTATAGCTATTTAGGATTTAACTTACGAAAAAAGAAATTTCAAAATCCAGATGTAAGAGAGGCTCTCTCTTTAGCAATAAATAGAGAAGAACTTGTAAACATACTTTTTTTTAAACATGCTAAAGTATGTACTGGACCATTTTTACCAGGAAGTAGTGCTTTTAATAAAGATGTAAAAGCTCCAAAGCAGGATATAAAAGAGGCAAAACGCTTATTAAAAAAAGCTGGTTATGATGAAAATAATCCTTTTAAATTTGAGATAGTAACTTCTAATGCAAGTCCAATTCGACCTTATGCTGTGCAAATTCTTCAACACCAACTAAAAAAAGTGGGTGTGATTGTGAAGTTACGAGTTATGGAGTGGCAAGCATTTTTAAATACTGTAGTGTTTCCACATAAGTTTGATGCTGTTCTTTTAGGTTGGGGACTCTCTCCAACACCAGATCCCTACCTTTTTTGGCATAAAGATAGTGATAAAAAAGGTGGTTTTAACCTTGTTGGTTACAATAATCCAGAAGTAAATAAAATGATAGAAGAGTCTCAAAGCATGGTAGATAGAGAGGAACTATCAAGGGTATGGAGAGAGATGTTTCAGATTATTACAGATGATAATCCTTATCTCTTCTTGTATATACCAAACTCTATAACAGCTGTAAATAAAGATATAAAAAACATAGAACCATCTTTAAGCGGTATTTGGCATAATTATATTTTATGGGAGAAAGAATGACTTTAGATTTTCATAAATATGCAACAAATGAAGAAAAATTATTAGATATTAAACATAAGATTGAAATATTTCATACTTTAAGTGATGATGAGTTACTAGATATTGTTTATGATATAGAGTTTAAGCAGTATAAAAAAGATGAAGTAATAATTCGCAAAGATGAAATAAGTAATGAAATATACTTTATACTTTGGGGTGAGTGCATCATTAATCAAGGTTCAACGAGCTTTATTTTAGAAGCAGGAACAGTTGTAGGGGAGATAGCATCAATGTTTGATATTGCAAGAAAACATACTGTTTTTATAAATGTAGAAAATACTACACTTTTAAAATTTAAAATAGATAAACAAGATCTCCCTTCAAGATGTCATGCTTTTAGTAAACTTTTTTATGAACTTTCAAAACAACTTAACGAAAAATTAAATATAACTATGGATAGATTAAATGAACTTTAAAAATAAAATAATACTTTTTGACTTAGATGGAACACTTATAGACTCTACAGAAGCAATTTTAGAGAGTTTTCATAACTCTTTTGATTTGCATCAACATATACATCCTAGTGATGCAGATATTAAGGCACTTATAGGGCATCCTCTTGATGTCATGTATAGTGAATTAGGTGTGAGTAAAGAGTTGGTTTGGGATTTTGTAGATACATATAAAGAGCACTATAGAAAAATTTCTACACAAAAAACAGAGCTTTTAAAAAATGCAAAAGAGTCGGTTGTTGAGGCTAGTAAATTTGCAGAACTTGGAATAGTTACAACTAAAACAGGAAAATATTCTCAGATTTTAATGGAGCATTTTGGGATGATGCACCATTTTAAAGTTCTTATAGGGCGTGAAGATGTGGAGAGACCAAAACCAGATGCTCAACCGATAAATAAAGCTTTAGAGAAGTTTGATATACTAGGAAAAGAGATTTGGATGATAGGTGATACTAGACTTGATTTAATAGCTGCACAAAATGCAAAAGTAAACTCTATAGGTGTTTTAAGTGGCTATGATACAAAAGAGGAGCTAGAGCCATATACAAACCATATTTTTGCTGATGCATACGAGGCAATTATGTACCTAAAAGATACAAAATAACACGAGTCGAGCCTACTCACTTCTCTATATTATATTTTCAAGCTATATTTAAGTACCACTTGCCTAAAATACAGTAAATAGAATTGATGGAAATGTGAAAACTTTCTTGAAAAAACTTAAGGAGAATTTATGCTAGAAATTAGATGGCATAGTCGTGCTGGTCAAGGAGCTGTAACTGGAGCTAAAGGTTTAGCTGATGTTATTTCAACAACTGGAAAGCATGTACAAGCATTCGCATTTTACGGGTCTGCTAAGCGTGGAGCTGCGATGACAGCATACAATCGTGTTGATGATAAAATGATTATGAACCATGAAAAGTATATGGAACCTGATTATGTTTTCGTAATTGATCCTGCTTTAGTATATACATCTGATGTAACAATCAATGGTAAAGAAGATACAAAATATATTATTACAACTCATATGAGTACAGAAGAGTTAATAGCTTCTCAGCCTAAATTAGAAGGTAAAGAAGTTTATACAGTAGATTGTATTAAAATAGCTCAAGAGACTATTGGTCGTCCTATTCCAAATACGCCAATGCTTGGTGCATTTATGAAAATATCTGAAATGTATGATATAGAGTTTTTTAAAGAGAGTATGCAAAGAATTTTAGGTAAATTACCACAAAAAATCATTGATGCAAATATGATCGCTATTCAGCGTGCATATGATGAAGTAAAGTAAGGAGCTAAGAATGGCAAATACAGGTTGGGACGAATTTGAAATAGGAGCTATGCTTCGTACTTTTGAGGGAGAAGCTGGTAATATAGCTGGAACACTTCAAGAAGATCGTAAATATACAGAAAATAGTTCATTTAGTGCTAGTGTAGCAGACTGGAGACTTGAAAAACCAGTTTTTAATAAAGACTTTTGTATTGATTGTCAATTTTGTTGGGTTTATTGTCCAGATATTTCAATCATTTCAAGAGATAAAAAAATGGTTGGTATAGATATGGATCACTGTAAAGGGTGTGGTATCTGTGTAGAGGTTTGTCCTACAAATCCAAAATCACTTTTAATGTTCCCAGAACAAGCTGATGAAGAGACTGAAATAGCTCAGTGGCCGAGTAAAGAAGAGAAGGAAAAATAGATGGCATTTGATAAAATGGAATTAAGAGAAACAGAAGTTTGGGATGGTAATTATGCTGCTGCTCAAGCTTTAAGACAAGCTCAAGTTGATGTTGTTTCAGCTTACCCTATTACTCCATCAACTCCAATAGTTGAAGGTTATGCAAAATTCAAATCTGACAACTATGTTGAGGGTGAATTTGTAATGGTTGAGTCTGAACATGCTGCAATGTCAGGATGTATTGGTGCTGCTGCTGCTGGTGGTCGTGTTGCAACTGCAACTTCTTCACAGGGTCTTGCTCTTATGGCTGAGACACTTTACCAAGCATCAGGTATGCGTTTACCTATCGTACTTAACATTGTAAACCGTGCATTAGCTGCACCACTAAATGTTAATGGCGATCACTCTGATATGTATATGGTTAGAGATAGTGGTTGGATTCAGTTCGATGCATTCTGCCCTCAAGAAGCTTATGACTTAAACTTCATTGCTTTTAAGGTATCTGAAGATCACGATGTTAGAACTCCTGCTATCGTAAATCAAGATGGTTTTATGACAAGTCATACTGCTCAAGGTGTACAAACTTTAAGTGATGATGTTGCATTTGGTTTTGTTGGTGAATATAAACCAATGAATGATATGCTTGATTTTGAGCATCCAGTAACTCATGGTGTTCAGACTGAAGAAGATTGGCACTTTGAACATAAAGCTCGTCAACACAATGATATAATGACTATCGTACCAGGTAAAATTGATGCAGCTTTTGCAGCATTTGAAAAACTAAGTGGTCGTAAATATAATCAAGTAGAGTGTTACGATATGGATGATGCAGATGTTGCTGTTGTTTGTATGGGTACTTCTGTTGAAACAGCTCGTGAAGTAGCGACTGAAATGAGAGCAAATGGTATTAAAGCTGGTGTAGTTGGTTTAAGAGTTATTCGCCCATTCCCATTTGCTGAAATTGCTAATGCACTTAAAGATGTAAAATCTGTAGCTGCTCTTGACCGTTCTGCTCCTGGTGGTGCTGCTGGTATGTTATTTAATGAAATCGCTGGTTCACTATTTAACACAGATAGCAAAATGCTTCTTTCTGGTTATATTTATGGTCTTGGTGGTCGTGATTTAACTAAAAAACATTTAGTGGATCTTTATACTGAGCTTCAAGCTAATGCTGATGCTGGTAAAGTACTTACTAAACAACAACAGTTTATCGGTGTTCGTGGACCGAAACTAGCTTATTTATAGGAAATTTTTATGAGTGAAATGAAAAAAATAAAAAACTTAAAAGAGTTTTCAACATCTGCTGACCGTTTTGAGGGAGCTAACCTTTTATGTCCAGGTTGTGCGCACTCAATTATTGTTCGTGAAGTTTTAAATGCTACTAATGATGATTTAGTTCTTGGTGCTTCAACTGGTTGTCTTGAAGTTTGTACAGCTGTTTATCCATATACATCTTGGGATGCTTCTTGGATTCACATCGGTTTTGAAAATGGTTCAACTGCTGTTGCAGGTGCTGAAGCAATGTATAAAGCATTGAAAAGTAAAGGTCGTCTTAAACAACCTGATCGTAAACCTAAATTTGTTGCTTTTGGTGGTGATGGTGCTTCTTACGATATTGGTTTTCAGTGGATATCTGGTTGTATGGAAAGAAACCATGATATGATGTATGTTGTACTTGATAATGAAGTATATGCAAATACTGGTGGACAAAGATCATCTTCTACTCCTATAGGTGCAAGTGCTACAACTACACCAGCAGGTTCTGTATCTTATGGTGAAACTAGAAATAAAAAAGATATGCTAGGAATTATGGCTGCACATAATATTCCATATGCTGCACAAGTTGCTCCAAATAAATGGAAAGATATGGTGAAGAAAATCCAAAAAGGTTTTGCTACTGAGGGTGCTGTATTTATTAATGCTGTTTCTCCATGTACAACTGAGTGGAAATTTGATCCTAAAGATACTATGCACTTAGCAGATCTTTCAACTGATACATTAATCTTCCCTCTATATGAGATTATTGATGGGCATGAGTTAAATATTACTTATAGACCTAAAAATGTAGTTCCTGTTGAAGAGTATCTTGCTGCACAAGGGCGTTTTAAACACCTTTTCAAAGATGAGTATAAATACTTAATCAAAGAGTGGCAAGAGCGTGTTGATGCAAACTGGGCGTACTTAAATCGCCGTGAAGAAGCTCGCGTTTAAGAAGTTTTAGCTTCAGCAAATCTTGCACCAGATGAGCAAATGGCAGGCAATAGCCTAGCCTTTTTGCTCCTCAGGCACAATCCTCACTAAATCTAAAACTTCTTCATTTATAATTTCTTTTCAAACTTTTCTTTTTAAATAACTTTTTCAATTCAATTTACCATCAAATTATTTCGCTAAAATACTTATAAAATAAATTAAGGATTTTTTATGCCATTATTAGACTCATTTACAGTAGATCACACTATTATGCCAGCACCTGCTGTTCGTCGTGCTAAAGGAATGACATCTCCATCTGGTGATGCAATTACAGTATATGATTTACGCTTTTATAAACCAAATGTTGATAAAATGGATGGAAGAGGTATTCATACTTTAGAGCATCTTTTTGCAGGTTTTATGAGAGAGCATTTAAACTCTAAAAATGTTGAGATTATAGATCTTTCACCTATGGGTTGTCGTACAGGTTTTTATATGTCAGTTTTAGGAACACCATCTGAGAAAAAAATTGCCAAAGCTTGGAAAAAATCAATGCAAGATGTTTTAAAAGTATCGAAAAAAAGTGATATACCTGAATTAAATATTTATCAATGTGGTACTTATAAAATGCATTCACTAAAAAATGCTAAAAAAATCGCAAATGATATTTTAAGTAATAAGATTGGTATTATGGATAATGAAGCACTTACACTTAGTAAAAAAAAGTTAAAAGAGATAAATAAATAATGTTAGTTTTAATCCCAATGAGTTCAGATAATGTTCAAGAAGCAGAGATTACTAAAGTATTTGATGCAAAGATTTGGGTGCAACTACGCATCGAAGAGGGGGAGCTTGTAGAAGTTCTTCATAATGAAAAATTTGATGGATTTGAAAACTGGTCAGAAGCAGTAGTTGTGAACAATGATGCAGAACCTGTTATGGAATTTATGAATATGTCTATGATAGTTTTAGTTGCTCATACTCAAAAAACTATAGATGAAATTGTTGAAGCTTACCTCTTCCGTGAACTTCATGATTTGGCTTTTTAGGAGCGAAATAAAATGGATTTAAAACAGTTTTTAGAACTCTTTAATCCTTATCCTGGAAATTCATATTTACAGATAACAACATCTGTAGATGAAACTACTAATGCACTTTATGAGATGATGCAAAAAGTGGATGGAGATTTAGAGTTAGTTATTTATGATGCAGAGGAATCTGATTACTCTATGAAATATCCTAAGAGTAAGATTCAATATATAAAAAGTTTTTCTCAACCCTTCCGTGCATTACCTAGAACACACGATATTGTGATTTTTAAAGATATTTTTCATCAACATAAAAATCAGAAAGGAGTACTAAAAATTGCATATAGTACTCTAGCAAATGCTGCTGAAGTCATTATAATGCAAAAGAAAGGAACGATGGATATAGAAGCAACTTTAAACCTTTTAGAGGAGTTTGAATTTCGTTCACAAAACTATATAGATGTACTTCCTGAGTATGATTTAGTGATGGCAAAAAAGCTTCATATGTGGGGTAATGGACTTTAAAATATATCTTATTTTAAGGTAGTTAATAAAACTTTTAAAAATATTTGGATATAATTTTCATCCGCTTTGCTGTTTTAACATAATAGTTGAGTATTTCTATCTTTAGTACAAAATACAAAAGATAAAAGTATTGGCAAGCAGAAATATAAAGTAAGTGCTTGCCTACATGCGGCAAAGAATTTGAATAGAAGGACTTTCAATGAAAGTAAGAGCTTCAGTTAAGAAGATGTGTGATGATTGTAAAGTTGTCAAAAGAAAAGGCATTGTAAGAGTAATCTGCAAAGTTAAAAAACATAAACAGAGACAAGGATAACCATGGCTCGTATATCTGGTGTTGATTTACCTAAAAAGAAAAGAATAGAATACGGTTTAACGTATGTATATGGTATTGGTTTACATGCTTCTCGTCTAATTTTAGACGCTACAGGCATTGACTATAATAAAAGAGTTTTCGAATTAAACGAAGCTGATGTTGCTGCAATTACTGCGGAAATCCGTGCAAACCATATGGTTGAAGGTGATTTACGTAAAAAAGTAGCTATGGATATTAAAGCTCTTATGGATTTAGGTTCATATAGAGGTCTTCGTCACCGTCGTGGTCTTCCATGTCGTGGTCAAAAAACTAAGACAAATGCGCGTACTCGTAAAGGTAAGCGTAAAACTGTCGGCGCTGCGTAAGGAATTATAGTATGGCAAAAAGAAAAGCTGTTAGAAAAAAAGTAGTAAAAAAGAATATTGCTCGTGGTATCTGCCACATTGCTGCATCATTCAATAACACACTTGTAACAATTACAGATGAAATGGGTAACATGATTGCTTGGAGTTCTGCAGGTTCTTTAGGATTTAAAGGTTCTAAAAAATCTACTCCATTTGCTGCACAAGCTGCTGTTGAAGCTGCTGTTGAAAAAGCACAAGTACATGGTATTAAAGAGCTTGGTATTAAAGTTCAAGGTCCTGGTTCTGGTCGTGAAACTGCAGTTAAAGCTGTTGGTGCTATCGAAGGAATCCGTGTTACATTTATGAAAGATGTTACACCATTACCACACAACGGTTGTCGCGCACCTAAGCGTCGTAGAGTTTAAGGAGATTACTGATGGCAAGATATAGAGGTCCAGTAGAAAAAATCGAAAGAAGATTTGGAGTAAGCCTTAACTTAAAAGGTGAGCGTCGTTTAGCAGGTAAATCTGCATTAGAAAAAAGACCTTATGGTCCTGGTCAACATGGTCAGCGTCGTAAGAAAGTTTCTGAGTATGGTTTACAACTTAACGAAAAACAAAAAGCAAAATTCATGTATGGTGTTTCTGAAAAGCAATTCCGTGCATTATTTGTTGAAGCAAAAAGAAAAGCTGGTAATACAGGTACAAACCTTATTACACTTATTGAGCAAAGACTTGACAATGTAGTTTATAGAATGGGATTCGCATCTACTCGTAGATTCGCTCGTCAACTTACAACTCATGGTCACATCCTTGTTGATGGTAAAAAACTTGATATTCCTTCTTACCGTGTTAAACCGGGTCAAAAGATTGAAATCAAAGAAAAAAGTAAAACAAATGCACAAGTTGTTCGTGCAATTGAATTAACTAATCAAACTGGTTTAGCTCCATGGGTTGATATTGATGCTGAGAAAGTATTTGGTATCTTTACTCGTTTACCAGAGCGTGATGAAGTTGTTATTCCTGTTGAAGAGCGTTTAATCGTTGAGCTTTACTCTAAATAATAATTTAAATTAAAAGGCGTAAAAGATATGAAAAAAATTAAAACTACTCCACTTGCTCCACAAGAGTTTGAGGTAGAAGAGTTAGGTGAGAATGAAGCTAATATTATGGCATATCCGTTTGAAACGGGTTATGCTATATCTTTAGCACATCCACTTCGCCGTTTTCTATTAAGTAGCTCAGTTGGTTATGCACCAATCGCTATTAAAATTGAGGGTGCTAAACATGAGTTTGACTCAGTTCGTGGTATGCTTGAAGATATTTCAGATTTTATTTTAAATCTTAAAGAGATTCGCTTTAAATTAAACGATGATGCAACAGAATCAGAGATAAATTATAGTTTTGCAGGTCCTTGTAGTATTACAGGGAAAGATTTAAACAATGATGAAGTTGAAGTGGTAACACCTGACGCTCCTCTTGCAACTCTTAATGAAGATTCAACTTTAAACTTTAGTATTAAAATTGCTCAAGGTATTGGGTATGTTCCTAGTGAAGATACTTATGAAGAGTTAGAAGAGGGATACATCGCTTTAGATGCATTCTTTACTCCTGTTCGTAGTGCAACATATAAAATTGAAAATGTACTTGTTGAGGATAATCCTAACTTTGAGAGAGTTATTATGAACATCAAAACTGATGGTCAGATCTCTCCGATTGATGCATTTAGAAACTCTTTAGAAGTAATGTACGCACAACTTGCAGTATTTAATTCTGAAATAAGTATAAAAGCACCTACAACTATAGAGAGAGTTGAAGAGTCACCAGATCTTAAAAAACTAACTACTAACATAGATAGTCTTGGTTTAAGTGCGCGTAGTTTTAACTGTCTTGATCGTTCAAATATTAAACTTATTGGTGAAATAGCACTTATGAGTACAAATGATTTGAAAAATGTTAAAAATCTTGGAAAAAAATCATACGATGAAATCGTTGAAAAAGTTCAAGAGTTTGGTTATTCAGTTGGCGCTGATTTAGCTGATGATGTAGTTACTGCATTAAAAAAGAAAATAGAAGCTTTAGAAGCTTAATAGAGGAAGAGATATATGAGACACCGTCATGGATATCGTAAACTAGGTCGTACAAGTGCACACCGTGCTGCCCTTTTAAAGAACCTTAGTATTTCGTTAATTGAACATGGAAAAATCGAAACTACTGCTATTAAAGCAAAAGAGTTACGTTCTTACATTGAAAAACTTATCACAGTTGCTGGTAAAAACGACTCAAATGCACATAGAACAGTATTTGCTGCGCTTCAAAGTAAAGAAGCTACTAAAACTTTAGTAAATGATATTGCTCCTAAGTACGTTGATCGTGCTGGTGGATATACTAGAATTACTAGAACAAGAATCCGTCGTGGTGATGCTACGACTATGGCATTCATTGAATTAGTATAATTTACTAATTTTAAGCTTTGAGAATTTTCTCAGAGCTTAACCTCCTAAATAACTTCCCAATTCTAAAATACTTTAACAGATAGGATTCACTAGATGAGTAATTTCGCATTTGGAACTTACCGCATAACAGATAAAAATGAACAGCATATTCAAGCCCTTCGAGAAGCTATAGAATCAGGTATAGCACTTATAGATACATCAACAAACTATATGAATGGTGAAGCAGAAAGAGCAGTTGCAAAAGCCTTAAGAACTTTTGATGATGCAACACGAGAGCGTATAGAAATAGTAAGTAAATTTGGTTATATTCAAGGTGCTACTTTAGAAAAACATAAAGAAGAACCTTTTGAAGATGTAGTTGAATATTCAGCAACTTGTTATCATTCTCTTAGTAAATCTTTTATGTTAAATCAGCTAGAACAATCTTTAATACGACTTGAAGTGACTAAAATAGATTGTTATTTACTACATAATCCAGAATATTTTCTTTATGATGCAATTAATAAAAAGAGAGATATGGATGATGCATTAGACACAATATTTGATAGAATATTTGATGTTTTTGTAGCACTAGAAGAGCAGGTGAAAAATGGTACAGTAGGCTCTTATGGTATTAGTTCAAATAGCTTTTCAAAATCACATAATGATATAGATTTTCTTCCTTATGAAGATTTAATTACATTAGCCGAGCGTGCCTCAGAGATAGTAGGAAATGATGTTCATAGTTTTACAACAATAGAACTGCCTATAAATATACTAGAAAAAGAGGGTTTAAAGTGTGCTTCATGGGCAAAAAGTAATAATTTAAGGGTCTTAGCAAATCGACCATTGAATGCTCAAAAAGAGGATATGATGTTTCGTCTTGCTGAGTATGATGAAAGCCGAGAGTATTATCATCACTTGAATGAACTTTTAAATATATGTGACAATGATTCATTGCGTTCACTTTATAATCTTCTTGAGCAATTAGATACGAATAAACATAAATATGGATGGATAGGTGATTATGATGGATTTTTATATACACAAATACTTCCACATATTAAAAAAAGTTTAGAAAATTTAGATGAACAAAATTTAGATACAATACTAAAATATATAGAGATGTTTTTAGAAGAGTATAAGAAGATGGTAGCTTATGAATGTTCAAAAACTACAAAGTTACAACTAAAAGAAGAACTCTCTTCTTGTAATAGTAAGCTTCAAGAGTGTGCATTAAATTTCTTGATGCAAGAAGAGAGTATAGATTATATTCTAGTAGGGATGAGAAAACCATCTTATGTTCAAGAGATTCTCTCTTTAAAAAATTAAGTAATTTTATTCTTTATGACTTGTTAAGGGATAATGTCATATTTTATGATTACAAAAAATAAAATTTAAAAGGAAACAGATGATTCCATTTTCAGATGAAGAGTTATTAGCACCAGTAAAAAATGTGATTGATAAGGTTCGTCCATCTTTAGCACTTGATGGTGGAGATATTGACTTTATAACAGTAAAAAATGGTGCAGTTTATGTACAGTTAAAAGGTGCTTGTATAGGTTGTGCAAGTAGTGGCAATACTTTAAAATATGGTGTAGAGCGTCAACTTAGAATGGATATCCATCCAGAACTTACTGTTGTAAATGTTCCTGTTGGTATGGAAAACGATATCAATAACTTATAAGATTACTATGAGTACAATAAGTAAATATAAAATACTTTCTCAAGCAAAAGAGAGTTTTTCAAGGGCTGAATATAAAAAAGCCTTAGAAAAATTTGCAACAGTTTTACAAAACTACCCAAATTCTCAAGAAGCATATAATGGCGTTATACTCTCAGAGATGGCTATGAGTGGAGAGGGTGGAGCAGAAGCGCTTTTTGATTACTATGAGATACTTCAAGATGATGATAAAGAGTCAGCTGATACTATTATGAGTGAAATATTACAAAATATGGATGGCTCAATAGAAGAATTAAGTAAAGTTTTTGCACAACCTCTTCGTGATAAACTAGAGTTTGAAGATGGTATTTCCTATCGTGATTTTATAACCATTGTTGAAGATGGAGCAGACTTTAAAGAAACATTTGAAAACATCATGTTCTCGACGCGTGTAATTATTACACAGAAAGAGGATTTTTTAGATTTTTTAGATAGACTTATAGAACATGATTTTGCTGAAATGGCTCTAACATACTTAGAGAATGCATTGAGTGTCTATCCTAGCGATGAACTACTACGAAAACTTCTTAAAAAACTAGCTAAAGGTAAAACTATTGAAGATTGAACTTCCTGAACAAGCGTATAAATATGTAACTGAAAATTCTCAAGAGTGTGATGCTCAAACAGCCTTTGTGCTTACTGCACAAAATGAGAAGTATCTTCAAAATGCACAAGAGAATCAAGCGCACTCTATTATAAAGATAGAAGATATTGCTTCTCTTTTTCGTATAGATGAAATAAAAATAGTAGGTATTACAGGAACAAATGGTAAAACTACAACTGCAAGTGCTATATACTCTTTTTTACTTGATTTAGATTATAAAGTTGCTATGCAGGGGACTCGTGGTCTTTTCATGAATGATGAAGTGTGTGAGGGGAAGAGCCTTACAACACCATCAGTTTTAAATACCTATAGACATATTTATCAGGCTGTAGAAGCTGGTTGTGAGTATTTTATTATGGAAGTAAGTTCTCATGCTATTGTTCAAAAGAGGGTTGAGGGTTTAAACTTTGAACTTAAAATTTTAACTAATATAACACAAGATCATCTTGACTATCATAAAACTATGGAAGATTATATCTATGTAAAGAACTCTTTTTTTCAAGATGAGACAAAAAAACTTATTAATAAAGATGAAGAGAAGGCAAAGTTTAATTTTAAAAATGCTTACACTTATGGTATAGAAAATCCAGCAACTTATAGACTTATGGCTTACTCTTTAAATGATGGAAGTAGTGGAATTATTCAACATTTTCAAGAAATTGTACCATTTACTGCATCCCTTCATGGTTTTTTCAACCTTTATAACTTAATGGCAGCTATAGGTGCTGTACATCTCTTGACAGGTAAAAAACTTGAAGAGGTTGCAGATGTAGTTGATAATTTTGCTGGAGTGAGTGGTAGAATGGAACAGATTTCAGTTTTACCTAATGTTATTGTTGATTTTGCACACACACCAGATGGTATGCAACAAGTTCTTAATGCTCTTAAAGAGAAGGAACTTATAGTTGTTTTTGGTGCGGGAGGAGATAGAGATGTTTCTAAACGACCACTTATGGGTAGAGTAGCTGCATCTCTAGCAAAAAAGGTTTTTATAACAAGTGATAACCCTCGGCATGAAGATCCTGAATTGATTGTAGAAAATATTCTTTCTGGTATTGAAGATAGAACTAATGTTGTGATAGAGTTAAATCGTAAGAGAGCGATAGAGCTTGCACTTGATTCTCAAGAGGATGAAGAGGTTGTTGTTATTCTTGGAAAGGGTGATGAAACTTTTCAAATTATTTACGATGAAAAATTTGAGTTTGATGATAGAGAAGTTGTAAAAGAACTTCTCAACCTTTAAAGAGTTACTACTTAAAAGTATGCTCAAAAGTTATATTATTATCTGTATAGATAAAGAGTGTAGCTGTGAGTATAACAGAGGTAGCTTCTGGATTTACTGTTAGCTTTATAGCAGTAGCATTTACTTCTCCTAGTGTTGCATTTTCGTTTACACTCCATGTAAGATTACTTTGCATGACTTTATTTGTTTCATTATTTTCAAAATTACCACTTATATAAACAGTTTGTTCTTCATCTGTAATACTAAGATTAATATCTGAATAGTTTATACTTTCCAATGTTTTAATATGAACACTTTTAGAGTCATGGAATATCTCTTGATACTCTATAATAACCTCTGCATCACCACTATTTTTTGAAGCAGAGATAGTAGCTGTTGAGTTACTTAGTATTGTAGTGTCTGATGTTGACCATGCCACATTTCCACTAGCGATGCTAGAAGTCCCATCATCGTAGAAAACTGTTGCTGTAAGATTTATATCTTTATCTGTAGCATAGATTGAGATATTATTTTCATTGAGTGTAATATTTGTGACCTCTTTGAGTAGAGGTGTTGTTGTATTGTCACCACATGAGATAAAAAATAGGGAAAAAGTAGAAAGTAAAAGTTTTGATAAGTATTTCATAAAAGATTCCTAATATCTATAGTTAATGCCAAGGTAGGCTCTATTTTGTACAGAGTTATAACTTGTATTTGTAGTGATAGTATCGATAGCTTCATAGGAGATATGTTTTATCTCATAACCGAGTTCAATATCAAAAGAGTTGTTGAGTGGAATGTAGCTACCGACTGAAAGTTGAAAAGAGCCATAAGAGAGACTATCTTGTAAAGTACGATCTATTTCTAAGTAACCTGTTCCAAAACCAATTTTTATAAAGGGAAGAGCATAGTCAAAATCAAAAGCTTTTAATAGGCTTACATTGAAACCATATTTATCACCATCAAAAGGAGTAGAAGAAGCAGATGAAAAGATTTTTGATCTGTTTTTTGAGTAATCAAGTGAAAATTCAACTGCATAGGCTTTTATATCTCCATAACCAAATTGAAGTGTAGCTATTGAAGTTGAGCTTGATGCATCTAGTTCAGAAAACTCCTCATCAAAAGCACCATAGTTTACACCAACATAAAATGTAGATTCAGCATAGAGTGAACTAAGAAGGGAAAAAAAGAGTATGATTTTTTTCAATGTATTGTATCCTTAGAATTTTTAAATTTATAAGAAATTATATCAAAATTGTTCTCTATAAACTTAAAAATACAAACTTCTTTTTAGCTCTTAGAATAAAGAAGATATTATTTTGGTATAATTTCAAAAAAATTAAGGACTATTATTTATGGGAATTCCTCAACCAGCATTTTATATTTTCAAGTGTGAGCAGTCAGCTCCTCCAGGTATGCCAAAACCATCATGTGTAACACCTCAAACTCAAGACCTTTTTCAACATTTAGCACAGAAGCTAATGACAGAAGGTATTATGGGAACAGTTCAAGCAATTCGTACTTCATGTATGAATAGATGTTCAGCAGGTCCTGTTATCTTAGTTGAGCCAGGTCATACTATGTATGCAGGTCTTACAAAAGAGAAGATAGATAGAATTGTTTCAGAGCATATTGTTGGTGGAAATGTTGTAGAAGAGTATCTAATTGACCCAGAAATGTGGGATGAAGCAATTAGTCCAGCAGAGATGAAAAAGCAGATGGGTAGATAGGAAAAACGATGTTAATAGATATGTTGTATAGCAAAATTCATCGTGCTACTGTGACTGACGCAAACTTAAATTATGTTGGTTCAATTACAATAGATGAAGAGCTTTTAGAAGCTGCAAAGATGAGAGTTGGACAAAAAGTTGAAATACTTAATGTAAATAATGGTGAGCGTTTTACAACTTACATCATTTTAGGTGAGCGTGGTAAGCGTGACATCTGTTTAAACGGTGCGGCAGCTCGTAAAGTACATCCAGGTGATAAAGTAATCATTGTTGCTTATGCAACTTATGATGAAAAAGAGCTTGAGAGTTATGAACCTAAAGTTGTTATACTTGATGATGATAATAACATCGAAACTATAGCAGAGAGTATCTAATGTTTGATATGGGTGAAATGGGTAAAATGCTTGAAGGAATGCAAGTAAATGCTGAAAAGCTTAAAGCAGAGCTTGCAAGTAAAACTTATAATGTAAAAACTGGTGGTGGTCTTGTTGAGTTAAGTGTGAATGGAAATGGTGAGGTGATAGACCTAACTATTGATGACACAACACTTAGTGATAAAGAGATGCTTCAAGTTCTTCTTATTGGTGCTATTAATGATGCAAACAAAATGGTTCAACAAAACCAACAACAGAGTGCTATGGGAATGCTCGGTTCAATGGGTAACCCTTTCGGTGGAGCTAAATAGGTGCAACGCCTATTCTCTCTACTCTCTCTTCTTTTTTTAAATGCTTTTGCTTGTGAAGGTGGTTATAACTCCTGTATAGCAAAAGTAAAAGATTCATATACAATACAAAATAATTCTCTTTTTATTCCTGTCAAAAATCATAGACTTCTTATATATTCTCAAAAAAAGCCAAAATATAAAATCTTAAAATATGATCCTTTTTTGTCTCTTTATCTTGTTGAAGATAGAAAAAAGTTTCTATATCCTTTTGATATAAATATGCGTCTTCAGCTTGGAAGTGCTATTGTAAATAAAAATTGTGCAAAAGAGGGTAGGTTCCGTAGAAATCAAATAGGTTTAAACTCTCTTGCTCGTTATAGTGAAAAGTTAAATACTCTAGCTCTTATTACAACTAGTTGTTGCTCTCTTGAAGGTATAGTTACTCCAAGTGGTGTCATACAAAAAGAGTATATACAAAGATTTTTAAGTCATAAAAGTGCTGATTATTCAGATATAGGTATTCGAGTACAAAACTCTAAAGGCTCTGTAAAAATAGTTGCTTCTAATCCATTTTTAAAGAGTAATTCTTTTAAAAAAGGTGATGTCATTTTAGAACTAGATAGGCAAAGAATAAAATCAGCTTCTCTTTTTATGCGTAAAATTTTGTTTTCTCCTGTAGGCTCTTTTCATAAAGTTAAAATACAACGAGGAAAAAAAGTTTTAATATTTCGTGTGAAAACTTTTAAAAGAGTAGGTGGTG
>Ga0256826_1000869_pt1 | contig 18850 bp, 16 predicted proteins | sample CV79metaG_FD_185975 | JGI IMG/M metagenome (GOLD analysis project Ga0256826, IMG submission 185975) | Hydrothermal vent microbial communities from East Pacific Rise, Pacific Ocean - CV79 | ecosystem: Environmental > Aquatic > Marine > Hydrothermal vents | place: Pacific Ocean: East Pacific Rise...
ACGTGCCGTATTTATCTCTCATGATATTCTTCACACACAGTACTTTAAAAATAAATCTCTTTCATTTAAACTCTCCTATCCATTTTCAGCATTTATACTCTCAAATAGCTCTTCGTGGTGGGATTTTAAGCATAATGTAAATCACCATACTTGGTGTAATGTTCCTGAAAAAGATGAAGATATATTAGCTATGGATGGTGCCTTTGCTCCTAAGTATAAAGGTGATAAGGCTTGGCTTAGAGCGAGTAAGTATCTTGTTTTTTGGGGTGCTATGTTTTTTATGTATCCAGCATTTATAGCTCAATCGTACAGCTTCGTAATTAAACGCCAAAAATGGGGAGAGTTAGCTCTTATGCTTATGCATTGGCCATTAGTATGGGGAACAATTTTTTACTTTTTACCACTGCAGAGTGCTATCATAGTCTTTTTAACACTTAACTTTACACTCTCTCCTTGGTTGGCGTTCGGTTTTATTACAAATCACCTTGGTTGTGAAGTATTTGAAAAAAATGTTGGAGAAAATTTTTCTTGGATGGAGTTACAGATGAGAACTTCACGTTCACTTAAAGGTGGAGCTTTTGTTCACTGGTTTTATGGTGGACTAAATACACAAATAGAACATCATCTTTTCCCCAAAGCACCTCGTTTTAACCTTCTTAAAGTGCAAAGTATGACTAAAGATTTTGCTAAAAAGCATGATATTTACTACTTTGAAACTACACCAGTTGAGGCATATGTTCAGATAAACGATGTACTAAAAGAGTACTAAACACTACTTACTTTTGTCATTACTAGAAAATTAAGCTAACGGAGTGTTATGAAGCAAACAACAAATCAGTATAGTGTACTTTTTATTGAGGATGAAAAAGCGATTAGAGACAACTATGTGAGTTATTTGCAAAAGCACTTTCAAAATGTTTATGAAGCAGAAGATGGAGAGCAGGCTTATGAGATATATAAAAGGAAACGTCCAGAGCTTTTAATCGTAGATATCAATATTCCAAAATTAAATGGTTTAGACTTAGTAAAAAGAATACGTGAAACAGATAGAGAGACAAAAGCTATTATGTTAACAGCTCATGCCGAGGTAAAGTACTTACTAGAAGCAACAGAACTAAATTTAAGCAAGTATCTAGTTAAACCAATTACTAGAAAAGAACTCAAAGCTGCACTTTCTAATGCTATAGAAGATATAAATAAGTTTACAACAACTACAAATAAAATAGTAAATTTAAGAGAGAACTATTTTTGGAACAGTGAAACAAGAGAGCTTCATGATGGAGATATTTTTATAAGTTTAACAAAAACAGAACTAGAAATCTTCTCTTTTTTTATTTTAAACGCCAATAGAGTCGCTACTTATGAAGAGTGTATTTGGAAAGTTTGGGGTGAATATAGTGATTATAAGACAGATGCTTTTAAAACACTTATTAAAAATTTGAGAAAAAAATTACCTCCAAATACAATAGAGAATGTATTTGGGGTTGGATATAAGCTCTCTATTTAGCTTAGATACCCTCTACACGAAGAACTTGAGTCTTTCCAACCATTAGGTCAACTGTCATTAAAATTCTTTTAAACACAGACTCTTGACGATACTCTAAGTTGTGTTTTTTACATATATCTTTTACGATAGGTTGCATTTTTTGGTAAAAACTATGTGGCATATCTGGGAAAAGGTGATGTTCGATTTGGTAGTTTAAGAAACCATGTCCAAAATCAATAAGATCACTTCCTGTATTGTAGTTTACACTTCCCATAATCTGACGTAAGTAGTACTCACCTTGATTCTTGTGAGGTGAAGAAAATTGATAGATATCTTCAGCAGAGTGATTTGGTACAATAACTAAAAATGACCATAGATTTGCTATAAGTTCGGCTATTACTAAAAAGATAAAAGCACTTAACATGGCACCTGTTCCAAATGGCAAAAATAGTGCTGGTAGAAAAACAAACTGAAAAAGACCATAAGGTAAAATATAGTTTTTCCATAACTCTAAACCATTTTTTGTAAAAGGGCTTAGTTCATAGTCAAGAGTAGGCTTCTCTTTTCTTCTGACACGTTCTTTATTTTCTAAGATGCGAAGTGTATTTGGTGCATAATAAGCAAGTTTCCACATGGAAGCAAATATATAAACAAAGACATATTTAAAAAACATTGGTATTTTTGCTTCATGTAACCAAACCATATTTTTTTCAACATTATCTGGATCATCATCTTCACCTAGGTGGTAGTGGTGCATGATATTATGTTCAAAAGCCCATGCATCAGGCTTAATCCAATCTAACCAATCTATCCAGCGTCGATTTCCTGTTGCATAACCTTTTTTGGTATATCGGTAAGGAATGTTTGGCACTTTGTCATAGGCACCGTGCAAGATAGGGTGTGTCACATTTGCCCATCTTCCTACATTACCAACAGCTACTAAAGAAGCCCCAATAAATCCGATAGCCCAATATAAATAAGCAGGAATTCCATAGTTTAATGCAGAGGCTATTACAACTCCTGCAATAAGGGAAAAGCCACCGATTGTGGCACTTCTTCCCCATAATTCTAGTTTAAGAAGATGGTCAAAATCTTCTTGTGTTCTCTCACCAATTGTTTCTTTAATTGCATCTATATCTAATTCTAACTGTCTTTGATCTACATCTCTGTAGTCAGCATATGTGTGTGTCATATATTTATACCTTACTAATTCTAATTAATGCTATTATATATAAGTTAGCTTAAATCATTTAATTAATTAAAAAAAACTGCTCTTAAATGAAGAATGAGTTACTTTATTAATACAATATAAACATCATTTTAGATAAAATAGCATTAATTATAATTAATGGAGACTTTATGGATGCAGCCAAGTATATTTGGATGAATGGAGAGTTTGTAGCTTGGGAAGATGCTAAGGTACATGTACTTTCACACACACTTCACTATGGAAATGGTGTAATTGAGGGAACAAAAGCTTATAAAACAGACAAAGGTTATGCGATTTTTCGTCTAAACGATCACACAGCAAGACTTAAAGAGTCTGCAAAGATGACACTTATTGACATACCTTACTCTATCGAAGAGATGAATGCAGCTCAGATTGAGTTAATTCGTAAAAATGAGTTTACAGGGGACAATATTTACATTCGTCCTTTTGCATTTTTAGGATACGGTGTTATGGGTGTTTACCATAAAAATGCTCCCGTAGAGACTGTAATGTCAGCTTGGGAGTGGGGTGCTTATCTTGGTGAAGATGGTCTTAAAAATGGAATCAAACTTAAAATTGCTTCTATGACAAGAGCTGCAAATACATCTAGTATGGGAAAAGCAAAAGCATCTGCTAATTATCTTAACTCTCAAATGGCTAAGTTTGAAGCTATTGACTGTGGTTATGATGAGGCACTTCTTTTAGATGACCAAGGGTATGTAGCTGAAGCTTCAGGTGCATGTTTCTTTATGGTAAAAGATGGAGAGTTAATTACTCCACCAAATGATAACTCTTTAGCATCTATCACTCAAAAAATGGTAATTGAACTTGCAGAAGATATGGGAATAAAAGTAACACGTCGTCGTATTACACGTGAAGAAGTTTATGTTGCTGATGAAGCTTTCTTAACAGGAACTGCAGCAGAGATTACACCAGTTGCTCTAGTAGATGCTAGAGAGATTGGTTGTGGAAGTCGTGGTGAAATGACAGAAAAGATTCAGTCAACTTACTTTGATATCGTATTTGGTAGAAATGCTAAGTATGAGCACTATTTAACTTATATAGATTAATGAGTTACCGTGCAGAGCATGGGAACTAGTAGTAGATATAGGTAGATATAACAGCAGTTACCATGACGGAGTCTGGGAACTAAAAAATTAGTAATAAAATGAAGGATAGTGTAATAATGGCATCAGATATGAATGATTATTTTAACAAGAAGAAAAGCGAGAGTGGACAGAAAAAGTCTACAGGTTCAGGTGGTGGAGGTCCAAAAGGTCCTCAAATACCAAATATAGACTTTAATATGGGTGGTAAAGCGGGAATAGTTTATTTTCTAATTGCAGTAGTTATTCTACTTGTTTTAGCAAAACCATTTACTGTTATTCAAGAGGGTGAGCGTGGTATTTTAAGCACAAATGGTAAGTACCAAGATCAATCACTTCTCCCAGGACTTCACTTTATTATTCCTGTGATTCAAAAAGTATATACTGTTGATACAAAAGTTCGTATCATAAACTATGCAACTCGTTTAGAAGCGACTTCTATGAGTTCAGGAATTGTAGCAAAACCTGCAGTTACAGTACTTGATAAACGTGGACTTCCAGTAAGTATAGAGTTAACAGTTCAGTATAGACTTAATGCACAGTTTGCTGCACAAACCATTTCTAATTGGGGATTTTCTTGGGAAGATAAAATCATAAACCCAGTTGTTCGTGATGTTGTTCGTAATGTTGTTGGAAAGTATGACGCAGAGTCACTTCCTACTTTACGAAACAAAGTGGCAGCAGAGATAGAAGTAGGTATTCGTAAAAGTGTTGCAAGTCTAAAAAATGCTCCTGCTATTTTACAGTCAGTACAACTTCGTGATATCGTTTTACCAACAAAAGTGAAAGAGCAGATTGAAAATGTTCAGATAGCAAAACAAGAGGTTCAAAAAGCACAACAACAAGTACAACGTGCGAAACAAGAAGCACTCCAACGTGCAGCACAAGCACAGGGTGTAGCTAATCAAGCTAGAATCGAAGCAAAAGGTAAAGCAGATGCCATCACTATAAATGCAGATGCTCAAGCAAAAGCAAATCTTCTTATCTCAAAATCTTTAACTACAAAACTGCTTCAGTTAGAGCAGATGAAAGTTCAAGGAAAATTTAATGAGGCACTTAAAGTGAATCGTGATGCAAAAATCTTCTTAACACCTGGTGGATCAACTCCAAATATCTGGGTAGATACAAAAGATGCAAGACAAAGAACTACGGCAAAATAATGGTAAAAGAAGCAGTTAATAGAGTGGATTGGGAGAAGAGTGAACTTCTTCCCGTTATTGTTCAAGATGTAGTAAACAACGAAGTACTTATGATGGCATATATGGATAGAGAAGCTTTAGAACTCTCTTTAGAGACAAAGATTGCACACTACTTCTCTCGTTCAAAACAACGTATCTGGAAGAAAGGTGAGAGTAGTGGTCATACACAAGCTATTCACTCTTTTGCACTTGATTGTGATAACGATACTCTTCTTATAAAAGTAACGCAAGAAGGAGTAGCTTGTCATACTGGTCGTCGTTCTTGTTTCTTTACAGAGTTAGAGTCTGGTGAGACAAATTCTGAAGTAGAAGTAGATACTACAGCTGCTTATGGTGTTATAGATACTCTTTACCATACGATTCAAGAGCGTAAAAATGCAGACCCTAAAACATCTTGGACAGCAAAACTTTTAAGTAAAGGTGACAATACTATACTGAAAAAGGTTGTTGAAGAGGCAGGTGAGTACTGTTTCGCACATAAAGATAATGATGAAAAAGAGATGGTTTATGAGGCGGCAGACTTAACATACCATATGCTAGTCGCGCTTGCATCTAAAAACATATCTCCAGATAGAATTAAGCAAGAACTCACTCGTCGATTTGATATGAGTGGTATTGCTGAGAAAAACGCTAGAAAAGATTAGTAGTTAATGAAACACAAAATATCACTGTTTATAGAGGGTTTAATCACTTATGACTATATTCTTTTCGCAGCATCTTTTGTGCTTTTTCTACTCTTTATTATATTTGGAATAGTACTGAGAAAAAAATTAACTTTAGCTATTATATTTGTTCTTTTGGCGTTTACTATTTTACTAGTGGGTCCAACAATTGGATATATAAAAATGCATGAGATAATTTTTAAAAATTCTACTGAGCTCATCAGTCAAAAAAGATTAGAATTTACTGAGGCTGTTGTTGTTAAGGGCAAACTTACTAATGAGTCGAGTAGAAATTTTAATGAGTGTAAAATCACTGCTAGCGCCTATAAGGTAACATCAAATAAGTACAAAAATTATCTAAAAAAATTAAAACCATTTCAAAAAATGTCGATTATTGAGTATGACATAGCTATGTCACAAAGTAGAGAGTTTAAGATTATTGTTGAACCTTTTACATACAACCGTGACTATAATATTTCACTTGGAGCAGACTGTAAATGACACTTTTAAATTATTGGCATTTTATTACCTTCGGGGTAATTTTTATCATCTTTATTTTTGGTATTTATAGTGCATCACAGCAAAAGACAACAAATATAAAAATAGGAATGGCCATTAGTGTAACTGTTATAACTCTTTTCTTAGCAGGATTTTCTGTAGTAGTTGTGGATAAATATACAAAAACTGTAAAACTATATAAGCTTAAAAATAAGAGACTTCTCAGTACAGAACAGATTATATACACAGGTATTGTGAAAAATACAGGAAAGCATAAGATAGGGAAAGTTACTTTTGAGATAAAACTTGTCAATAAAGGTCATGCAACTGGAAATGTGAAGGGTGGAAACTTTTATAAAAGTAGTGGATTTTTTGACTTTTTTTCAGGTGGTTATAACTTACACTTTAAGCCTCAGACAATAACAAAAGAATTTATTGTAGCAACTAATCTAAAACCTGGAACAGCTCAGTCATTTAGGATTCACTTCCGATACCCACCATACTTCAGAAACACTTCTCAGTTTGCTAAAGTTTGGGGACATTAAAAGAGTTAGTATTTAAGTCCTATTTTTTTTAGGGCTTTGTTAATATTTTTGATTTGAATGTTTTTATCTCTACACCATAAAGGCGCTAAAAGAGAGTCGTCATTTATACCTGCTGTAACACGCTGAACATGGACATGATCAGGCTTCATCTCAATAGACTTGACTAAAACATCAAGGTACTCTTCTTCACTTATGGGAGTAAATTCACCACGAGTAAACTCATTTGCTAAAGCTGTTCTCTTTACAACATAGAGAGGATGATATTTTACAGAGTCTATACCCCACTTATAAGCTTGTTTAGAAGTCTCTAGCATCATCTCTTGTGTCTCATCAGGTAGACCAAAGATAAGGTGACCACAGACATGTAGACCAGCCTCTTTACTCTTTATAATCCACTCTTTAACATTATCACTATTATGACCACGATTAATACGCTCTAGTGTTTCATCATAGACTGACTGAATTCCAAACTCTATCCATATCTCTTTGTCTCTGTTAAGCTCACTTAAGTAATCTAATGTCTCATCTGTAATACTATCAGAACGAGTTCCGATACTCAGTCCAACTACATTAGGAAATGAGAGAGCTTTTTCGTAAAGTGCTTTAAGTGTTTCAAATGGAGCATAAGTATTAGTGAAAGATTGAAAATATACAAGAAATTTTTCTGCACCGTATTCACGTGCTTGGCGTTTACTTATGGAATCAAATTGTTGTTCTAGTTGTAAGAGTTGTTTTTCTAAAAAAGGATTTTCAGTTGAATCAAGATTTAGGTGGAAACTCTTAAGCTCTTGAACTTCATCAGTAGAAGCTGAAAAAGAGTCATTTTCACAAAATGTACAGCCACCTTTGGCAACTGTTCCATCTATATTTGGACAAGTGAAGCCAGATATATTTATGCCGACTTTGTAAACTTTACAGCCAAATTTATCTTTTAAGTAACCACCATAAGTGTATATCTGTTTCATTAAAATATGAGTCTACTTAAACAATATACTTGCCAGTAAAACAAGCTGTACAGTATTTATCTTCATTAGCACTTGATTTTACACTTCTTAGCAGTGCTTCTTCATCAAGGTAGGCTAAAGAGTCAGCTTCGATATAGTCACAAATCTCTTGATTGGACATTCTTGAAGCGATAAGATTCTCTTTATCTGGAGTATCTACACCATAGTAACATGGGTCAGTTGTTGGAGGTGAAGAGACACGCATATGAACTTCAGCTGCTCCTGCTTCTTTGAGCATTCTAATGATACGACGTGAAGTTGTACCACGAACAATAGAATCATCAACAACGATCACACGTTTGCCTTTGATGATGTCTGTCATAGGTGAAAGTTTCATTTTTACTTTGAGGTCACGCATCTCTTGAGTAGGCTCGATAAAAGTACGACCAATATAGTGATTTCTCATAATACCCATCTCATAAGGTATACCACTCTCCTGAGAATAACCAATAGCAGAAGGAACACCACCATCAGGCACTGGTATGACCATATCTGCTTCAATAGGGGCTATTCTTGAGAGCTCTTTACCCATATCTTTTCTAGTTTGGTATACAGACTGACCAAAAACATTTGAGTCTGGGCGTGCAAAATAAACATACTCAAAGATACAGTGTTTAGGAGTTACAGACTCTAGAACCTGCATACTAATAGGTTCTTTGTCTTTTTCAAAGATCAGAAGTTCTCCAGGTTTAACATCTCGAATAAATGTAGCACCAACAAGGTCAAATGCACAAGTTTCACTTGCTACGATGTAGCCACCATTTGGTAGTTTACCGAGACTTAATGGACGAAAACCAAATCTATCACGCATTGCAAACATTTTACTTCTACTTAAAAATACAAGTGAAAAAGCACCCTCTATTTTTCTAACAGCATCAATGATACGGTCTATGAGTTTGTCCTGTTCACTTTTAGCGATTAAGTGAATTAAGTTTTCAGTATCCATAAATGTCTGAAAAATTGCGCCTCTTTTTATAAGTCTATTACGAACTTCGTCAGCATTTGTAAGATTACCATTATGAACAATAGCCATTTCACCTAAGTCATAGCGGGCAAATACTGGTTGTGCATCAAGAATAGAATCATCACCTGCAGTTGAGTAACGTGTATGACCAATAGCAGATGAACCACTAAGAGTTTTGAGTTTTGCTTCATCAAAAACACGCATAACGAGACCACGTTTTTTAATAGTATGAAGTTTTTTACCATCTGATGAACTAATTCCAGCAGCTTCTTGACCACGATGTTGCAATGCATGTAGTGAAAAGTAAGCTAGTTTAGAAGCCTCTTCGTGACCAAAAATCCCAACAACAGCACACTTTTCGTTTATATCTTCGCGCAAATTATTTCCTTGTGAAAATGATAGTTAAATATAAATGCAATTATACTCAAAATACCTATAAATAAAATGAAGTGCATTAAAATTAATATATATATTTAATATTAAAAGTGGAACTAAAATTGCTAGATTTTGTAAAACTATCCCAATAAAGGTAGGATGTATGGACATTGTATTACGTAATAACCTCATTCTTATCACGACAGGATTTGAGACTCTGAACACTTCCTGGATGAAAGATTTTTTAAATCATCATGCACGAGGTATGCTTTTTTTGCCTAAGGCAGTTTTAGTATTTCGTAATGAAACACTTACTGAGGTAAGAGAAGAGTTCCTTCAGCAACTGAGTGAACATCATGCACGTACACATGATTTTAATCACGAGTTCTTTCTACGGAGTATGTTAAGGTATGGAACACAGCCTATAAAAATAGAGTTAGAAAAATTACAAGAACCAGAAGTAGTTGAAGTTAATCTCTATGCTTACGATAAAGATACTGTGCTTATATCTTTAACCTCTCCAAACTCTTGGGTTTTAAACTATATGCGTTCACAGTTAGAAGTTTACATAGAACGTGGAACAGATATATCTTTAGTAATAGATGTCTCAGATATGAAGGCAAAAGCAAGACTTGAACGTGCTTTAAATAAACGCCATATATTGCACTATCAGATTCAGTATACATATAACAATCATTTTATGTCTAAGTTATATAGTGATTTTGCTAACTTTAGTTTTGGTGATTTGTTAAAAGAAGAAGATGAAAATACTATGTTTTATACAGTCTTAGAGTGTCCTGTTGGAGCGAGTCAAGATGCACTTAAAAAGTCCTATAAAAAACTTACAAAAGTTTACCATCCTGATAAGATCATACATGAGTCTCCTCATATGGTAGAGCACTATACACAAAAGTTTCAACTACTGCAAGAAGCATATACTGCACTAAGAATAGTTAGTTAATAAAGTTCTCTATTAACTCATTTTGAGTGTTATTCTTTACAAGTGCTTCAAAATCTTCGCAACTGTAAAGAGCAAGATCTGCCCCTTGCATCTGTTCTAACTCTTTAGAAAAACCACGTTTAGAAAAAAGTATGATTTGACTCGGTTGGATGTTGAGCTTTTCACACTTCTCTGCAAGCTTATGAAACTCTTTTTTATTTACCTTGTGATTTTTCCATTTACATTCGCCTACATATATCTTTTCATCTTCAGTAATAGTTAAAATATCTATTTCAATATTTGCATCCCAGTAGCTTCCTGAACTGATTATTTGAGATTCACGAAGGTTGTAGTTAAGTAGAACCTCACTTAACTCTTCAAAGACTAAACTAGTGTAGCTCTTTACATGATCATTTATATTTTCAAGTACAGTGCCAAACTCACCGTTTTTTATGTTTTTAATTTGTGGTGCTATGAAGTAGAACCAAAATCGTACAAAAGGATGAGTAAAGAGTACTTTATGCGATATACGATGGCGTGCATCTCGGCGTTTAAGTTTGGCGTTTGGACTTTTCTCTCTGGGGTCTTCTTCACGAGAGTACTCCATCTGTATTAGGCCTACTTCTTGGAGGTAGTTTAAGGCACCTCCACCATTTCCATTGTTAAGTCCTGCTCTTTTAAACGCCGAAAAAATTCGTCTATCACCAAGAGCTAAAGCTTGAAGAAGTCGTTTGTTATTTGCATCATTCAGTGTGAGTTCTTCTATTTTGGCATTTAGAATTTCAAAGTTTTCTAGTATGAGGCCTTGGACAAGTTCATCAATTGGTTTTGAAGTATCGACATCCCAACCAAGTCCACCAAAAACTGAAAAGTAAGATATTTGGATTTCCATATCATCTGGATAGTTACGAAAATAAAATGAGCGAAATTGTTCAAGCAGTTTTAGATTTGTCATGAGATAATTGTAGCATAGTTTTACTCACTCTCTCTTACTTAGAGTTCACTTGCAAATTTTAAGGTATCTATTCCATACTTTTCGCGTAAATGTTGTGTGGATTTTGTGAGTGTATGCATCTTTTGGTCATCCTCAAAGCCTATGAGTGAGAGCTCCTTTTTTGAGTCTCTTGTAAAACTTGAACAAGTTATACTAAGTCTTATTAGGTGGAGTCTTTTTTGTGTGTCTGCTTCACTAAAGAGTTTCATACATAATGAATCAAATTTCTGTTCTGTAAATATTTCGGCTAGAGAGATGTTTTTATGAGAGTTTTGGTTCATCTCATAAGAGATACTCAGATGAAAAACAGTAGGAATTACTTCTAGTTTTAAGATAGCAAAACTAAGATGACGGGCTAGAACATGAACACGGCGTTTAAGTTCCTCTCTATCAAAAAGAGCATCAAATGTCCTACTAATTCCTATAGATTTTCGTCTGTAAGTTGTCTTTATGGGTGCATCAATATCTCCATTTACTCTTTTATACAACTCTTTAGCATAAGGTCCCCATGATTCAACTGTACCTTGGCGTTTACGGAGCTGACCAAGAGTATGTATGTGAACATCATGAAGTTTTGTATACATACTTTTGCCTATTCCTGCAAAACTACCAACTTTAATAGGATTTACAAACTCATCAAAGTTATGTTTAGTAATGGTTTTACATCCAAAAGGTTTAGCATAGGTTGTAGCAAGTTTGGCGATAAACCTAGTAGGTGCAGCACCAATAGATACCGGGAGTTGTAGCTCTTTTTGTATTTCATCTCGAAGATTAGCTATAAAAGAGGGGACATCATCATCTTCAACCCATCCAGTTAAATCTCCATAAAACTCATCTATACTCGCTTGTTCAATAAGTGGAATTTTGAGGCATAAAAACTCATGAAGTTTATGTGAGAGTTCCTGATATAGAGACATATTTGGTGCTTTAATGATGAGATGAGGACAGAGTGTGAGTGCTTCACGAATACTCATGGCTGTTTTTATACCAAAGGCTCTTGCCTCGTAAGATGATGTAGTAAGAATCCCTCGTACTCTTCCATCTGGATCTTTAAAAGCATCTATATCATCATCTTTAAGTTCATAAGCCTTATAAAAAGTAGGAACAAAAGAACCTGTATTTTTAAAATTTACAGTTTGATTTTTAGCATCTTTAGAAAATATTTTTGTGTCACTTCTTCCACCAATAGCAACAGGCTTATCTTCTAAGTCAGGCTCTTTAATGCGAGCAGCACTAACAAAAAAGCAATCAATATCTATGTGTATTTTCAACTTACTACCTTCTCCTAATTTAATTGAGAAGTATTATAGTAAATAATAGACTTAATATCTGATTATATGTCAAGGTGTCATATATAATAAAGTTAGCAGATGTTTTTATGCAACTAGGAAAAATTTTCTTTGTTTATCTTAAATTTTCAATACTATCTAAACTAACTCCAGTTATCATTGAAATAGTCTCACTATCTAAGCCTTTTTCGATGCATTTTTTAACTATCTCTAGTTTCTCTTCTTGTTTTCCCTTCTCTAAACCTTTCTCTAAACCTTTTTGCAAGCCCTTTTGCAAGCCCTTCTCCTCAGCGGTCCTTAGAGCATTTATCTCATCGAACTCTTTGAGTGCCATGTACTCGTATACTTTTAGCTCCTCTTTGTTCCACGAGGTCTGTGCTGCTACTCCAAAAGCTTCTTTGAACTCCTCTATCTTCTCATATTCATCTGGTATGAGTGTTAAATCTTGAGCATTTTTTATAAAGTATATCCATCTATCTAGTATGGAGCTTAGTTCATTCAGCTCTTTTTTAAACTTTGGTAGTTCTAAAAAGGTAAATTCAAAATCATCTAAATCTTGCGTAGATGTTTCTTGGTTTATGATAAGGTGTCTTGATATAAAGTTGGTGTTGTTAAATATTTCAAAGTTGACTATTCCTATAAAATATACCTTTTTTAAAGACGTGTAGTCATTACCCCGAGGAAGTTGCTCTACATAAGCTTTACTAGTGTAGTAGAGACTTCTTTTAGTAAAGTTACCCAAATCTTTTCTCTGCATCTCTACTATAAATCTTTCACCTTTTTTATTTGTAGCTTGTATATCTAGGATTGTCTCTTTTAGTTCTGGAATCTTTGGCACTTGGTAAGGATTTGCTAACTCAACTGAAACAATTTCTTTTGCATCTTTAAAGTCCAATACACTGTTTAAAAAAGAGATAAGTATACTCTTATGTTTAGAGTTACCAAAGATTTTTTTAAAGGCTAAGTCATTTTTCGGGTCTGCAAATTTCAAGATACTATCCTTTTTGTGATAGATTGATTATATCATAAGAGTTTAAACATATATGAGTAGTCTCTCGGACTGAAGCTTTGTTAAATCTGTTGCATTCCACCTCATGAGAGGATGGAACGAGAATGGGAATGAGAGATCGTCTACGATTTTTTGTTAGATTTTAGTTCCAGCAAGTTCTATAAGTTCTTTATCTTTAAAAAGTAAATTATTTACAATCTGAGTTATAGTAGTTTTTTGTTCCTTAGCAATTTTTGAGATAAAGCTTTGAAGCTCATTATCTAAATAAATAGGTAAATTAAAGTTTGCATTTTCTCTGTAAAATTTTCCTCTTATACCTTTTGAAAAGTCATATTCATCTTTCATTTTATTATCCTTCGTTATAAATTTTTTCTTCTTGTTTTGTTGCTTTTCTAGCACTAATTATTCGTATATTACAATCATTAGCATCTTGTGAAATATATGTATGAACTACAACTAAAGTTCTAGTTTTTTCATCAACCCCAATAGTTGCCCATCTTTCTTCATTTTCACTATGAATTTCATCAAATACTGAAATTGAGTTTTTATCTTTAAAAACTGAAGTTGCTATTTCAAAACTTATTTTATGTTTTACTAAGTTCGATTTAGCTTTATTTGGATCCCATTCAAAATTATAGTTCATTAATACCTCATACTCTTTTATGTATTGTAACAAAAATAAAATATATATTGAAATTTATTATATTTTTGCCGGAGTTTAACGGTCGACTTGAAAAAAAATGCAGGTGACATCCCTTCTGTTTATGTTGCTTTAGTATTTTTAGGGTTGTATGCAATTCCCATGCGGGAGCGATGGTGTTTTGTAAATATAATCTTTTATGTTATAATTTCTTTCAGTTGGGACAATTAGAGAGCGTCAACTCTCTAAAAGCTTTTTAATATAATCTTAATTCTAATAGAATTAAAACTATAACAATTACGATTGCTGTTCGCATTGTTACTCCTTATTATAAGGCTGACCCTGTCCCACCTAACTCCTCACAGCACTACTTCAACAATCATAATCGCCAACTGAACTTATATTTTACTATCTTTTGATTTTTTATTTAATAGTATGGCATTTTGTCATATATTTGGAGGAGGAGTGTATATCTTATTCGTTTACTCGTTCCACCTTTCCTGAGGTGGAATGTGTATCTTTGTTGTATCTATTGCATTCCACCTTGGGAAAGGTGGAACGAGAAAAAAGACTATGTTACCTTTTAGAATGAATCAGCCGTGCCATGATGAAATTTAATCTATGAAAAGAATTTATCGACATTAAAAGACAAACGAAGAGGACAACCATTAATCCTAAATTATGCAATAGCGACTCCATAAAATTGAGCCTTCTAAACAAATCTAAAGGTGTACATCCTAATAAATATCAATCATTGAGCATCTCTAACACATTTAATACCATTATAGCCCTCTTTAGTATCTCTTAATAAATATCCGTTCTTAAAGTAAACAGTCAATGAATAACTTTTATCATCTACATAGCTAGTTGAAGACCAATACATAAAAGGATCAGTATTCTTAAAGTCAATAGCAATTGCTGGATTGATTCTAGATTTATCCACAATACTTTTTAGTTCATTTATGTTTGGAAGTCTCCAGTCAGTATATCCATCTAATGTTAAGGTTTCGCAGTAAGTTATAGCCTCTTCCCACTGCATAGATACAACTAATGTATCATCTTGCCACTCTAATTTTGTATGATTATCTTTTACGATGTTACCTATTTTTGTAAAGTCCGCATTAAGCAAACTAATCCCTATCATAATTAAAAGAATTATTTTCATTTGTTACTCCTATTTTTTTATTTAAATTATAGCTGTTTGAATACTGTATATAATTCTCAAGCTTCATTTTATTGACTTTCTAGTTTTAGATTTTGTAGCAACTCCTAATAGTGTTCTAGTCTGATATATTAAATACAAAGTTTTAATACAGAAAGATAGAAAAATTCTTAAGAGCTAATGCTCCATTAGTTAAAGATAACTCATCATTCAACTCTAACACACCTAATATAGTTGACATAGCCCTTATCAAATGACTCTAAATTACCATATTTAAAGTTTACAATCCATATCTGATCTTTCCTACTTTCATGACTAGTAGAAGATAGATAAGAATCAGAACTAACATTTTTAAAGTAAGTAGTATCCATCGCTGGATTGTATTTAGCATAATTAACTATACTCTCTAACTCTATAGATGTAGGAAGTCTCCAGTTGGTATATCCTCCTAGTGTTAGATTTGAGCAGTAACTTATAGCGGTGTCTCCACTAGTGTTGTAACAGCTTGAAGAGTTGTTATTAAGAGAACAAGAGTGATCGTTAGTATCTGAAAGCCACTGTTTCATCATCGTTTTAGCTTCTGTATCATCTTGCCACATTAGACCTGTAATTTCATCAGTTACTATATCTGATGCTCTTGTGTAGCGAGGAGTTTGTCCTTTTTGGTAGTAGCCATCATCTTTTAGGCTTCCATCTGTCACTTCATTGCCATCTTTATCGTAGGACTTTGTTTGTCCTGTTTTTTTGATGCTAGAGGAAGCTGTAACAATTGTAGCCGTCACAGTAATATTTATAGTCGCAAAACTAGAATTTTCTATACCGTTATTCACTAAAAAACTAAAATAATCATTTCCTATAAACCCCTTATCTGGTGTATAAATTAAATTTGGAATAATTCCACTTAGTATGCCATATTTTGGATTTGATTTTTTAAAAGTTAAATTATTTCTATCATTATCATAGCCACTCAATGTAATATTTACCTGCATATCTTGAGAAACAGTAATTGATTGTGGATTAGCAATAGGTTTATTATTAAAGTTCATGCTAATATTTTTGATATTAATCAATTGTAACAATTTCCTAGTAATATAATCTTCTTCTCTTCCTCTCCAATCATAGGTGATTTGGGGATAAATAGTAAACTGATACTCTTGATCGTTTTGAAAATTTTCTATATGTGCCCCTTCGGTAAGTACACAGTCATTACCAAAGTTGTAGTTACTATCAAGTTTACACATTAAACCTTCCTCGTTATTGCTCTCGGTATCGACTCTGGGGATGATTCTAATATACTTAGCATTAGTGTAGTTTCCTATATCATCTATTTTTCCTTTTATGAGACTATTTTGATGGTTTAATGTTATAGTCTCTTCTCCGTACCCATGATGGTCATCAAATGGAATATCTTTTGCTGTAAAATAGGTAACTTCTTTACCGTTGTAAGTAAAACTACCAGATGTATCAATATTATATGTACCATCACTATTTTTTGTAAATGTTATACTAAAACCTTTTTCTTGATTCAGAAAAAGTTGATTATCGCTTAATGTCAATTTATTATTTTTAAATGCTGAATCAAAAGTACTTTTACTTTTATAGTATGTTGTTACTTGAATTGAATTACCGTTATCAATATTTACTTGTAAGTTTTGAGGTGAAGCATTATTCATATTAAGCATAGCTACTGTAGATGTTTGAATATTTGCATTATCAAAGGTAAATTGTGCTTTGGCATTATTGTTTGAACACTCATTATCTTGAGAGTTATTTAGGGCATCAGTTTTATTATAGTAGAGAGTGAAAACATGTCCATAATCTGTTTGAAGTGTAACAGAGTTACTATTATAACTAACTAGCTCCATTATCTTTTCTTTGCTGTTTTCTGTTATGTATATTTTATTTTTATCTATACGGTAAATAAGTTTTTTAGTAGTACCATCTTCTTTTAATGTGACTATATATCCATTTTCTAACTTACTTTCATAAAGTTTACCACACTCTACATCATAGGTTGTTTTACCTTCAAGCAACTCACTAAGAGTTAAAACAGTTTGACTTTTCCATGTAAATGCAACTGCTTCAGATAAAGTACCATTATCTGCTTGAACTTTAAAATAGCCACTAAAATTTTTATAATCAAAAATAAACTCTGTTTTTGTATTATCAATATTAGCATTTTCTGTAGCAGAAATATATTTGATACCATCTGTAGAGAAGTAAACATTATAAGTACTAGCATTTGTTACTTTATCCCAACGAATTAAGACATTCTTCTCCTGTTGTATTATAATTATATTTTTTGGAATTGTATTTATAGGTGTAGGCTTAGTTAAATAGATATATCCTGCTAGTATATATTGTGAATTAAGACCGCGGGTTTGCATCTGTGTTTTTGTTAAAGTTCTTTGACCATTGTATTTTCCATCAGGAGTAGCAGCCCAGTTCGCTTCACTTATGGTTACATTATCGCCATTGACACTCTCTACAAATGCTACATGACCATACTCACCAAATTTCCAAACAGCTAAAGAGTTTGCTCTTGGTTCACTTCCTCTTTGATACTCGGCGTTTACTATCTCATACCATTTGCCACCATGTCTATTTTTATCAATAGTATATGTTAGGAGTTCTCCTGTAGTCTCACAACTTCTACCAAATGCATAACGCGTACACTCGTACCAGTCATCTCCATCTTGATCAAATGAGTTTGTAGGAGAGTGGTAACATGAGTTTGTAAAATCAGCTGGAGTTGGGACAAGAGTATTAGCTTTTATATAAACAGTTAAGTCCACATCAGAGTTTATAGCAGTACCACCAGTCTTTGTAGCGATATAGATACTTTTTGTACCTTGTAAAGCTGGGACACAATTCATTATAACTTTTGTAGAGGTTTTACTCTCTATAGTACAAGAATTTGTAGCAGAGTCTTGAAGTGACATCGCTATAGTGTCTGGCAAATTTTCTCCTGTGATGGTGAAAGTTGTAGCTATATTTTGTGTTGCAGTAGTTGGGAAGAGGTTTGTGACCTTAGGGAGTAAAACTACATCTTTTACTCTTATTGTAACAGTATCACTACTATCTACTATCCCATCATTTACTATAAGTTTAAGGGTGTAAGTACCTGCTTTATCTGCTACAAATGATGGAGTTTTTTTTGTTGCACTTGTTAATGTAGCTGAGCTTCCCGTTGGCTTCTCTATAAAACTCCATTTGTATTGTAAAGTATCTCCATCAGAATCTGAACTTCCAGAAGCACTTAAAATTACTCTATTGCCAGTATTTACATCCTGATTTTTCCCTGCATCTGCTGTCGGTGGGTTGTTTACAGGACAGAGAGACGCTGTACAGCTTTTAGTTAAGTTTGGTTTAGTCTCTGTACACATCGTATCATTTACTGTAGTTCCTTTAGATGAAACACAACTAACAGTTCTCATTTGTGTTGCATTTTCTGTGCCACACATTCCACTACACTCTGTCCAGTTTGATGTTTTCCAAGAGTAGTTAATGGTAGCATTTACTGTTACAACCATTGTATCACTTGCCATAGCTCCATCATTATCTGTAACACTAAGGGTAATAATATGTGTACCAATAGTAAAATCATTTTTTGTAAAAGTTTGTGTAGATGCTAGTTCTATACCATTTTCACTCCAGCTATACTTAACAACTCCACCATCACTATCTGTTGCTATCCCAACTAAGTAAAGGGGATTACCTTCGGTTATCGTTTTATCTTTGCCTGCATTAGCTTGAGGAGGTTTATT
>Ga0256826_1000870_pt1 | contig 18849 bp, 21 predicted proteins | sample CV79metaG_FD_185975 | JGI IMG/M metagenome (GOLD analysis project Ga0256826, IMG submission 185975) | Hydrothermal vent microbial communities from East Pacific Rise, Pacific Ocean - CV79 | ecosystem: Environmental > Aquatic > Marine > Hydrothermal vents | place: Pacific Ocean: East Pacific Rise...
AACTTTTGTTGGTGACTTTAGAGAGGGGGAAACACTTAGTTCCATTTCGAACCTAAAAGTTAAGTCCTTCATCGCTGATAATACTGCACCCTACGGGTGTGGGAATGTAAGTCGTTGCCAACAAATTCTTTAAAACTTCAAAAAATACAAACTATAAAATAAACATTTCTCTTTTAAATTAGATAAAATAATAAAAACTTTATCAAGGCTAATTTTGAAAAAGAATAGTAAATATATATCTGTTAAACAGAAAAAAACTACAATAGAATATGAACAAGAGTTAAAATCTTTACAAATCGAACTTTTAAAAATGCAGAACCATATCAAAGATCAAGGTTTAAAACTTGTTATTTTATTTGAAGGACGAGATGCAGCAGGAAAAGGTGGTTCAATTAAAAGAATTATAGAACATCTTAATCCAAGAGGTGCAAAGATTATTGCTCTTGAAAAGCCATCAGAAACTGAAAAAAATCAATGGTATTTTCAACGATATATTCAACATCTTCCAAGTGCAGGAGAAATAGTTCTATTTGATCGAAGTTGGTATAATCGAGGTGGAGTTGAGCCAGTTATGGGATTTTGTTCGGCAGAAGAGCATACAACTTTTTTAAAAGAAGTTCCAAAACTTGAAACAATGTTAGTTAGCTCAAAAATTATTCTTCTAAAATTTTATTTTTCAGTTAGCAAAGATGAGCAAGCAAAAAGATTTAAAAAAAGAGAAACTGATCCTCTAAAACAATACAAACTTTCACCTGTTGATAAACTGTCTCAACAACTTTGGGAAAAATATACGATTGCAAAATACTCAATGCTTCTTTCATCTCATACAGCTGTTGCTCCTTGGACAATTGTTCGTTCAAATGATAAAAAAGTCGCTCGAATTAATGTAATTAAAGAGATATTAAAATCCGTTGATTATCCAAACAAAGCTAGTGCAAAAAAACTGAAAACTGATCCAAAAATTGTAATTAGTGGAGAAGATGAGATTATCGTTATGGAAAAAAACTTCCAATAATTAGGAGTCGTTTATGCAAAGTCAAAATGAAAATATTTTAACAATCTTGAAAAAAGAGAAGAATGGTGTTCAAGCCATTCGACAAATTAAAGATTTGTTGGTTCATATTCAAAAATTAAGAGGCGGTTCAAATCTATTTGGTATTTTGTCTGCTAACTCTCAAGAAACTGAAGTTACTATATATAAACAACATATTATAGAACTTATTAACTCTTTAAACCAGAGTTTTTTTGTAATTGATGAAAGTTTGGAGATAAATGAGTGTCTTGTAAATATAAACCAAGAACTTAAAACTTTAGAGAAAAACTTGGAAAAGTTTCATGTAAATATTTTTGATATTACAGTGAAACACTTTGACGAATATAGCAAACATGCTAGAAATAGTATTAACTTAATGATTGATGTGGCAGATAGATCTTATCTTTTAGCTGAAAATGATAAACACCAAGCTATTTTAATGAATCTTTTAATTAATATTGTTTTAAATCTAATGGAAAATGTTGGAAAACTAAGATCAGTTGGTGTTAAAGTTATCTACAAAAAAGTGAAAAATATTCACGATACATCTGAACTACAATATTATGTAGAAGCCGTTAAAAACTATACAGATATTTTTAACAAAGAGTTTGATATTTATGCAAACCTAATTGAAAGTGTTGGTGAAAGAGAAAAGTTCATTAACTTAAAAAATAGTTTAGGTAGAAATATAAATTATTTTCTAAAAATCACTGAAGAAGAGTTGTTAAATCAAGAAATTATATTTATTGAGCCAAAATATTTTTTTGAGCAAGGTAATGATATTATTGAATCTGAAAATATTTTCTACAACGAGATTTTTGAAGTTCTTGAAAATTATATTGATCAAAAAATCAAGTCAGTTTCAAGAACAATATTTAGAACTAAACTAATGAAATATAGCGGAATTGTAGCAACTACAACTTTTATGATTTATACATCTCAAAATCTATTCTAATGAATATATTTGAGGCAGTTGAATTTGGAAAAAATCAACTTTTTGAAAAAAATATTGCTAATCCAAAAAATGAGACTGAAAAGATTATTGAACATATTTTAGAAGTTGATAAAATATTTATTCTTCTAAATCAAAATTTAGAAATTTCTAAAAATCAGCTTTTAAAACTTAAAAGCTTTATCTCTCGAAGAGGTTCAGGAGAACCTTTGGAGTATATTTTAGAAAAAGTTAGTTTCTATTCAGAGCAATTTTTTATAAAAAAGGGAGCTTTAATTCCAAGACCTGAAACTGAAATATTGATAGATAAAGCTATCGAGATTTTAAAAGGTTTTAAAAATTCAAAAGTTCTTGAAATAGGTGTTGGAAGTGGAGTTGTATCGATAATGTTAGCGAAACTAGTTCCAAATATTTCGATAGTTGCAATTGATATATCTGAAAAAGCTTTAAAGATAGCTCAACAAAATATTAGACTTTTTCAAGTTGCAGATAAAATTGAACTGATTCAAAGTGATCTATTTGAAAAAGTTGATAATTTAAACAAATTTGACCTCATCATCTCAAACCCACCATATATTTCAAAAAGTGAAAAAGGTAAATTGCAAAAAGAGTTAGATTTTGAACCAGAAATAGCTCTTTATGGTGGAACTATTGGAGATGAAATTCTCCAAAAACTTGTAGTTAATTTTTTTAAAAATCATAATATCAAATATCTTGTGTGTGAAATGGGTTACGATCAAAAACAGATGATTGAAGATTTTGTAAAAAATAGAGGTAAATTAGATTTCTATCAAGATTTAGCAAATTTTGATAGAGGTTTTATATTAGAAAAACATTTAAACTAAGGATTCTTTATGATAAAAAAGAAATATTTACGAGTTTTAGAGAATATTGTTGGAGCAGAAAATATATATTCTGATAAAGCTCATCTCATCGCATATTCGTATGATGCAACAAGAACTAAACATCTACCTGATGCTGTAATTTTTCCTAAAACAGAGGAAGAAATCTCAAAAATATTAAAATATTGCAATGAGAGAAAAATCAACATTGTTCCGCGAGGAGCAGGAAGTGGATTTACAGGTGGATCTTTGCCAAGTAATGGTGGAATAGTTTTAGCTTTTGAAAAACATATGAACAAGATTTCTGAAATTGATATGGAAAATATGGTTGCTGTTGTTCAACCCGCTGTTTTAAATATGGATTTACAAAAAGCTGTTGAAAAAGTTGGTCTTTTCTATCCACCTGATCCTGCAAGTCAAGAATATTCAACTATTGGTGGAAATGTATCTGAAAATGCTGGAGGAATGAGAGCTGCAAAATATGGAATTACTAAAGATTATGTAATGGCAGTTCGGGCAGTTTTACCAAATGGTGATATTATTAAAGCTGGTAAAAGAACAATTAAAGATGTAGCAGGTTACAACATCGCGGGAATTTTAATTGCAAGTGAAGGAACTTTAGCTGTAATAACTGAAATAACTTTAAAGCTTATCTCAAAACCAAAGTTAAAAAAAACGGCAATGGGAATCTTTCCAACAGTAGATAGTGCAATGAATGCTGTTTTTAAAACTATGGCTAGTGGAGTAACTCCTGTTGCTATGGAGTTCTTAGACAAACTTACAATTCAAGCTGTGGAAAAGATGTATAAAAAAGGGTTACCTAAAGATGCAGGAGCAATTCTAGTTACTGATGTTGATGGTAATCTGCAAGAGGATTTAGATATTCAACTTGAGATTATCGAGAAGATGTTTAAAGAAAATGGTTGTTCTGAATTTAGATTAGCTAAAAATGAGGCAGAATCTAAAGATATTTGGTTTGCAAGACGAAATGCAAGTCAAGCAATTTCAATTTATGGAACTAAAAAAATCAATGAAGATGTTACGGTACCACGGAGCAAACTCCCAGAAACTCTTCAAAAATTCCAAGATATTGCTGAAAAGTATAAGATAAATATTCCATGTTTTGGACATTCTGGAGATGGAAATATTCATACAAATGTGATGGTTGATGGTTCTGATCCGAAACAGGTCGAAATTGGATATAAAGCTATTGAAGAAGTTTTTCAAGCAACTATCGATTTTGGTGGAACTTTAAGTGGAGAACATGGGATTGGTTTGGCAAAAGCTCCATATATGAAAATGGCATTTACAGAAGAGGAGATGAATCTTTTTAGAAATATAAAAAAAGCTTTTGATCCAAACAATATTTTGAATCCTGATAAAATGGGTTTGTAGGAATTAGTTTGAGAATAGAAAATTTACCCACTCCATCTTATGTTATGGAGGAAAAAGTTCTAAAAAGAAATTTAGAACTTTTGAAATATATTCAAGATGGTTCAGGTTTAAAAATATTAATGGCTTTAAAAGGTTTTGCTCTTTGGAAAAGTTTTCCATTAATTAAAAATTACCTCATCGGAACTTCAGCAAGTGGTTTGCATGAAGCTCTTTTGGGTGTTGAAGAGTTTGGTGATGAGGTTCATACATATTCACCAGCTTTTAATCCAAATGAGATCTATCAAATTGCCAAAATAAGCTCTAAAATAGTTTTTAACTCATTTTATCAACTTGAAAAATATATAAATTTAGTTAAAGATATAAATCCAAATATATCTATTGGAATCCGTTTAAATCCTGAATATTCATCAACAAAAGTTGAACTCTATAATCCATGTTCGCCATATTCTCGTTTAGGGATTATTCAAAGTGAGTTTGATAAACATATTGAAAATTGGATAGATAAAATTGATGGTTTTCATATTCACGGTTTGTGCGAACAAGGTATTGAGGATTTAGAACCTCTATTTTTAGCTTTTGAAAAGCGATTTGGAAAATATTTTGATAAATTAAAATGGATTAATCTTGGTGGAGGTCATCTAATAACTCGTAAGAACTATGATGTTGAAAGATTAATTAAATTTGTAAAAAGAATTTATCTTAAGTATCCTAAAATACAAATTTTTATTGAACCATCTGAAGCTATCGGTTGGGAAACAGGTTTTTTAATTTCTGAAGTACTTGATATTGTTAATAACGGGATTAATATAGCAATTTTAGATACTTCGGCTGAAAATCATATGCCTGATGTTTTAGCTATGCCATATCGTCCAGATGTTGTAGGTGATACTGAAAATGGAACATTTTTATACCGTTTAGCAGGAAATAGTTGTTTAGCTGGAGATATTATAGGTGATTATAAATTTAATGAAGAGTTAAATGTTGGCGATAAAGTTATTTTTAAAGATATGATTCATTATACAATGGTAAAAAATAGTACTTTTAACGGTTTGCCACTTCCATCTATTGTAATTTTAAAAGAGGATAACTCAATTGAAATAGTTAAAAAGTTTGAATATAAAGATTATAAGAGTAGATTATCATAAATATTTGAGGTTTTTCAACTTAATTTAGTTAAAATTATTAAAACAATTTGGAGTAGATAAGTACATGAAAGTTATTCTAATTAGAGCTATCAGAAATATGTTTGTAGGACAAATTGATCTTAAACCGAAACCATTTAAAGAGGATCTTTTAAAAGGAGATTACAATGTTTCATCAATAGAGTTAAAATCGAAAAAAGATAAAGAGAATAATATCTTTAAGTTATTCCTAAGTGATGATCTTCTAAAAGAGGTTTGTTCAGTTTTACTTTTTGAAGATGAACCAGACAAAGAAACATTAGAGGATATGGGAACTGAAGTTGCAAATCAGGTGATTGGAAATGCAAAAGTTTTAATTGAATCTGTAAAACAGGAAGCACTTCAACTATCAATCCCTAAAGTTGAAAAAGATCTGAAATTGGAAGATGTAATTAAAAATAAAACTATGAAAATACTTTTTAAATTTAATGATAATGATGCCATGTGGTTCCTACTTTCTAAAGAGACGATTAAAGATTAGATGATGGAGGAAATTAATAAAAATATTAATCCAGAAGAAGATGAAAAAAAAGTTATTTTAGATGAGAATGCAATTACAAGGCAAAATATTGAAGCTATAATTAAAAGTAAAGCTCCTTGGATGAAATATGATGGCTTTCTTGACATGAAAATAGATTTCAGTGCAAATTTAGGTGAAACAAATTTAAAACTAAGAGATATTTTAAGATTAAACAAGGGTTCAATTATAGATTTAGAGAAACCAGCAGGTGAATCTGTTGAAGTTTATGTTAATAGTAGAATTATAGGAAAAGGTGAAGTTATGGTTTATGAGAAAAACCTTGCAATTCGTATGAATGAGATACTAGATGCTAATGGAGTTATCTATCATATTTCAAAAGAGAGAAAAAAATAGGATTATGATGAGGTTAATACCTGTTTTTATACTTTTTTTATCAATAAAACTTTTAGGAAACACAAATATAGTTGATATTAATGTTGAACAAACAGTTGGAAAAGAAGTTCAATTAAAAGTTCAACTTGATTCAAAATATTCAGGTGTGATGGTTAGAAGAAGTGGAAATGACTCTCAAAAGATTGTTTTAAATGGAGCAATTATAGATAAAAGATATTCAAAAAGTCTTGTAGCAAACTCAATTGTCTCAAAAATAGATATTCACCCATTTCCAAATCGGACAAACATAATCTTTTTTTCAACTCATGAGATAGATATAATTTACGAAACTTCTGAAGATCAAAAAAGTATTAATATTAAAGTTAGAAAAAAAATTGGAGATTCAACAGATAAAATAGAACCTGAGGGAGAATCTCTATTTTTAAATTTATCATCAGGGTATATTATAACTTTAATAATTCTAGCAATAATTTCAGGATTTATGTTTTATATGAGAAATAAAATTGATAGTGGAAATGTATTTCCAATAGGTCAAAAAGATGATTCAAATAATTGGTTGCTAGATAAAGATAATCAGAGACTCTCTTTAAAAAGCATTCAACCACCTGATTGGAGTTTTAATATCAGAAAAAATCCAAATAGTTTAGATGATAAATTAAGTACAAAATTAGATGATCCTCTTGCTAAATCTGTAAAACGAGAAGCAAAAAAACCTGAAAAAGAGGAGTTTAAAGTCAAAAATTCTATAAAAAATTTAAAAAAATCGAAACATGTAGATATTATATTTGATGATAATCTTGATAGAGGTCGAGTGTATATGTTAAAAATATTGGAAACAGAATATCTAATTTTTGAAAGTTTTAGCGGTGAAACCACTCTTTTAAATAAATTTGAAAAAACTGATGAACCTAAAGATCAGAAAATAGGTAAGAAAAATTTAGTTATGCCTTTACAAAAAAAAGATGTAACAATAATAGATAAAAATTTTGACATAAAACTGCCAATTGAAGATAATAGTAAAGATGAAAAAACTGATTTAAAAGATATTTTTAAAGATTCACAGAATTTAAAAATATGAAAAAAATTTTGATTGAAACTCCATCTTGGCTTGGAGATAGTGTTATGCTTACACCAACTCTTCAAAATATAGAAAAAATATTTCCTAATTCAGAGCTAATTCTAGTTGGTTCAAAAATATCGATAGAGATTCTGCAAGGATTTGTTAAACCTGAAAATAGTTATATATTTAATCGAAAGAATGGTAGATTATCAAATATTAAAACTATTTTAGATCAGGTTGGAGAAATTGATATTTCACTCTCTTTTAGAACATCTTTTTTTTCAGGGTTAGTTCAATATCTTTCAAAAGCAAATATTAGAGTTGCTAGAAAATCTTTTGCAAATCAGATTTTTTTAACAGATAAGATAAAAGTGTCAGATGGTTCTCATCAAGTTGAGAAATATTTAGAGATAATGAATTTTCAGAAATTAGATATTAATAAGTTTGATTTAAAACTTAACTTTAAGCCTAAAATATTTTCAAAACAAACTTTAGGAGTTAATGCTGGGGCAACTTATGGAAGTGCAAAACGATGGTATCCTGAAAAATTTGCTGAAGTTATCAAAGTAGTTTCTAAAAGATATGAAATTATTCTTTTCGGTGGTTATGACGAGGTAAAGATAAATGAAGATATAGAAAATATATTAAAAAAAGAAAATATTTCTAATATAACAAATTTAGCTGGAAAAACGTCAATTAAAGAATTGGCTGAAAATATAGGAGGCTTATCTATATTTATTACCAATGATAGCGGACCAATGCATATTGCTGGAGCATATAAGATTCCAACAATAGCTATTTTCGGTTCAACTAATCATCAAGAAACTAACCAATGGAAAAATCAAAACCAGCATATTATCAGAAAAAATATTGATTGTGCTCCATGCATGAAAAGGGAATGTCCTTTAAAACATCATGAATGTATGAAAAATATATCCGCCCAAGATGTTTTAAACGAGATAGAAATCTTAGAATTTAATCTCTAATTGGTTCTCCTTTTGAACTTAACAATCTTTTTTTTTCCATATCAACTTCAGGCAAACCATCAATTGTCTGTAAAGATGCAATTGTTCCCTCTCTAACTTTTTCATGTTTATATGTAAATATTTTAAACCCATTTTCAAACATAGAAAGTCGAACGGGTGTTGAAGATGAGTAAGTTGTTAAAACAACTTCACAATTTACAATTTTTCTAATCAATTGAAAATATTCAACACTCCATAAATTCGGAGTTACCGCAGGACTAAAAGCATCTTGAAAAACTATATCAAATTTCTTACCTTTCCAATTTTTCAGAAAATCTCTTGCATCTCCAATATGAACATAAATAGAAAATTTTTCAGATTCATAAAAACCGTTTTCAGAAATTGCTAGAATAATATCTTTTATTGACTCAAAAATTTTGGGATATGGAAAATCCTTTAGAGATTTAATTAGTTTTTCATCAATTTCAGGGGAATGAATCGTTACTTTTCTGTTACTATTTAAAAGAGTATAAATTGTTGTAAAAGTATTAAAACCCAAACCAAAATTAATATCTAAAATATTTAGTTCTCTTTTTTTCTGAATTGAAAGAGCAGGAATCACATGTTTATAAAGGGCTTCACTTAAAGCCCCATCTTTTGTTGAGTGATAAAATTCATTGAACTCTTCAGAATATAAAGTAAATGAACCGTCAGAACTTTCAATTGGTTTCACAACTAAACTTCAAAACTTTTTAAAATATGTTTAGCAATTTCTCGACCGTCAAAAGCAGCTCGAACAACTAAATCAGCACCTCGGGTTGCATCACCGCCTGAATAGACATTGTTTGATGAGGTTTCACCTGTTTCAGAGATTTCAATTCCACCCCAACTATTTGTTTTTACACCATTTTCAGCTAAAAATTTTGGAACTTCTGGATTAAATCCTAAAGCCATAATAATAATATCAGTTTCAATTGTTTCTAAACTATTTTGAATTTCAACAACTCTTTTTCGCCCACTTTCATCAGCTTCACTTAATTCAGTTTTAGCAAATGTAATTCCCGATACTTTTCCATTTTCAACATTTATAGCTTTTGGAGTTGAGTAGAATTCAAAATCAGCTCCCTCTTCAACAGAGTTTCTATATTCTTTAAAACTTCCAGGCATATTTTTAGAGTCTCTTCGATAGTGACAAGTTACACTTTTTGCACCCTCACGAATTGCTGTTCTAATACAATCCATAGCAGTATCTCCACCGCCAACAACAATTACATTTTTATCTTTTACATCAATGTTTTTCTCTATTTTTTCGCCAAAAAGCTTTTTTTGAATAGTTGTTAGAAATTCCATAGCCATATAAACACCATCACTATTTTCATTTTCAATTCCAACTTTTTTAGCTTTCGTTGATCCAATTCCAATAAATGAAGCATCGTGATTTTTTGAAATCTCTTCAAAAGATATATCTTTTCCAACTTCACAATCTGTTTTAACGACTAAACCAGCTTTTTCTAAAAGTTCAACTCTTTTTTGAATCACATCTTTATCAAGTTTAAAACCTGGAATTCCGTAAGTTAAAAGCCCCCCAGCTTTTGAATCTCTCTCATAAATAGTTACATCAACTCCAGCTCTTAAAAGATATGTAGCTAACGATAAACCCGCTGGACCTGAACCAATAATTCCAACCGATTTTCCAATTTTTTCATCTCTAAACTCGATTTCAAAACCTTTTGAAAAACCTTTTTCAGTTACATATCTCTCAATTGAACCGATTGTAATTGCTCCGTGTCCATCATTTAAAGTACAATCTCCCTCACATAAAACATCTTGAGGACAAACTCTTCCCATAATTTCTGGAAAAGGCGAAGATTCATTTGAAAGTTTAAAAGCTAACTCTAAATTTGTATCTGCTATCGCTTTAAGCCATTGTGGAATAAAGTTGTGTAAAGGACATTTTGTCATACAATATGGATCGCCACATTGAACACATCTTTCAGATTGATTTTTTGCTTCAACTCTATCGAAAACTTCATAAACCTCATCGAAGTTTTTAACTCGTTCGCCGACTAACCTTTTTTTTGGTTCAACTCTATCAAGTGATAAAAAATTTTGCATATATCCATCCTGTTTTCTATTTTATATATATTTCTATTACTAATTTGATTGTATCAAAATTTTTATAAAAGTCGTAAAGCACAAAGTTAGGTACTGAAATTTTACATTTTGATAGAATACAGTTAATTAAAATAAACAGCGAGATCAATAATGATAAATAGAGAATTTAAATCCTATGCAAAAATTAATCTTTTTTTAAAGATGGTTGGAGTTAGAGGTAATTATCATGAAATTTTTTCAAGATTTATAAAAGTAAAATCTCTTTACGATACTTTTAGTTTTGAAAAAAATATTTATGGAGAAAAGTTTTATATCAATTCAACTTTTAACTTTCCACAAGAAAAAAATATCATTTTTCACACTTATAGATCTCTTCTTTCACATCTTGATATTGAAAAAAAAGTATTTGTGGAAAATTTTTTCAAAGACTTTTCACTTAAAGTTGAAAAGAGAGTTCCAATGATGGCGGGACTTGGTGGGGGTAGTTCAAATGCAGCTACTTTTTTAAATATGATTGATGAGGTATTAAATTTAGACTTAAGTCTCAATCAGAAAATAGAGATAGTCAAAAATTTAGGTTCAGACATAATATTTTTTCTACATAATTCTAATAGTGCAAATCTATATGGCACAGGTGATATTGTTGAAATATTTGAAGAAGATGAGTTAAAAATAGATATTTTTACACCTAAAATAGAGTGCAATACAAAATCTGTATATCAGAATTTTAGAAAAAATTTTTTTAATATTTCTAACCTGACTGATTTAGAGTATCTTAAGAATCAAAAATCAAAAGATATATTTCAAAATATATCAATAGATTTTGCAAATGATCTATTTAAACCAGCTCAAAACTTATGTCCAAAACTGCAAAATATAGCAAAAGATGGCTATCTTTTTTCAGGTAGTGGAAGTAGCTTTTTTAAGATTGAGGAGTGAGTTTGTTTTCAATATTTTTTAAATCTTCTCCTGAAAATTATATGGAATCTGGTGATGAATTTTATAAGAATCATGAATTTGAAGATGCTTTAACAGATTATTTGGAAGTTATTAAACTTGATAGAAATAGAGATGGAATTTATGAAAAATTGGGTGACACATATTTCCATCTTAATGAGCTTGAAAAAGCTATTAAAAGTTTTACAACAGCGATTCGTTTGCACAATAAAAACTATGAACTTTATAGCAAAAGAGGTGATTGTTATCGGCGAAAAGATGAGATAATTAATGCTATTTCAGATTATGGAAAAGCGATTCAGATTCATAATGAAGATTGGTCGGTCTCTATCAAAAAAGGTGAATGTGAATTTGAGATAGGTTATTATGAAGAAGCTCTACAAGATTATCTACGAGCTCTAGAATTTAAAAAAGATGATTTCCAATTTCTTGAAGCTATTGGCGATATTTATATCAAATTAGATAAACATAATTTGGCAATTAACCATTATCGAGATGTTTTAAAACTTTATCCCAACGATATTTATATGTATGATAAAATTGGAGATTCACTTAAAGCTCTTGGAAAATTTGAGGAAGCAATCGAATCTTATACAGTAGTTCTTAGGACAAAAAGTTCTGAAAGCTATCTTTATGACAAGATAGGTGATTGTTACCAAGATTTAGATGAGTTTCAAAAAGCTATTCAATATTATCAATATTCTGTTCAAGACAGCGAAAATAAAGTTTATATTTATGACAAAATGGGAACAGTGTATTTTAAAATAGGCGACTTTAAAAATGCTGTGGAAGAGTATTCAAAAAGTATTCAAATTTCTCCAGATAAATTTTATCTCTACTCAAAACGGGGTCGAGCTTATCAAAAAATGGGAGTTTTAAATCAAGCTATTATCAACTACTCAAAAGCGATAGATCTTAATCCATCAGATTCATTTTCATATAATAAAAGAGCTGAATCTCTTCATGCAATTGGCAATTTCAACAAAGCAATTTTGGATTATAAAAAAGCTCTCGAACTTTTAGGAATTAAATATGACAAAATATTAGAATTAACAGATGATAGAGATATTAGAATTATAAATAATATGAAAAATTGTATTGATGGAGATGCTTTTAATGACAATTAAATATAAAAAACGAGCTTTATTTTTGGATCGAGATGGAGTTATAAACATAGATTACGGCTATGTTTTTGAGAAAGATAAATTTCATTTTGTAGATGGAATTTTTGATTTTATAAAAGAGTTTCAAAATAGAGATTTTCCAATATTTATAATCACAAATCAATCAGGAATTGCTAGAGGATATTATGGAGAAAATGAGTTTTTAGAAATTTCCAAATATATGTTGAAAAAATTTCAAGAAAATGGAATTGAGATAACTAAAATTTACCACTGTCCATGTCATCAAGATTATTCTAAAATTTGTGAATGTAGAAAACCTAAACCGACTATGCTTTTAAAAGCTGAATCTGAATTTAATATAGACTTGAAAAATTCTATTTTTATTGGAGATAATTTAACAGATATTGAAGCAGGTAATAGGGCTGGAATTAAATTCAACTATCTTTTCAATTTAGAAAATATGAATTTTGATAATATTTTGAATAACTATTTAGAAAAGGTAACAAAATGAGCTTTTTAAGTTTTTTAGGATTTTATAGCAAAGAGAAAGTTAATAGTGTAGCAAGAGAAGTTACATCGGCAATTGTTTCAATCGATCCAGATGGTGCATCAGAAGCTCAATTAAATATGATGCTTGAAAAATTAAGTGATATTTCTAAGAATGTGGCTAAATATAGAAGAGCTTACGAAAAAGATTTAGCTGAAACAGAGGAGTGGAAAAATAGACTCAATAGAACAATTTCAGCAATTGAAGTTCTTGAAAAAGACATCAATAACTCTTCGGGTTCTCAAGCAGATAAAATTGGTGATGCAATCGATTCTCTTCTTGATGAGGTTGAAAAAATTGAGGTTGAAATTTCAAGAGAGGAATCTGAAGATGTTGAAGCTAAAGAGATTCTTGAAACTTATGAAAAAGCTGAAAAATCTTTAGCTGAAAAGATTAAAACAGCTCGTAGTAATCTTAGAAAAATGGCTCAACAACTTGAAAGTGCAAAAGCAAAAAAAGAGATGGCGGAGGAGAGGTTAAAAGCTGAAAAAGATACTCAAGGTTTAGGCGACTCTTTAGATTCTTTGACAATCGCTAATGATTATATGGAAAAAGAGTTGAATAAACTTAAAGATGAAGAGGAGGCTTTGAAATCTCAAACTGAACTTTTAAAAGATCAAGAGAATCCACATGATGATCTTATTGCAGATGCTTTAGCAAGAGCTAATGAAGAAAGTAGAACCTCATCACGAACTGATAGACTTGCAAAATTAAGAGCCAAACGAGGAAACTAAATTTTTAGAGACAAAAATTTGCCTCTAAAATAGATCTATTAGATTATATTTGGAACTGATGGTATAGGTTTTGATGGAAATTTAACATCAATATTTTTATCAACAGTTCCAATATTATTATCTGAAAAACTGATAAATGGTGGGTTTGTGGGTTGTATAATAAGATATTTATCTATTGTTGGTTTGCTAGAAGGACTTTGAGGAGCAATATCTCCACAATTCACAAAAAATAGAGGGATTATAAAAAGTATTTTTCTCATTATTTTATAATTTTACGAACCCTCTCTAAATCTTCGAAAGTATCAACTCCAATTGATCTATAATCTGTTTCAATCATTCTAATTTTAAACTGATATTCAATCGCCCGTAACTGTTCCAATTTTTCACTTTTTTCTAAAAATGTTTGGGGAAGTTTGCTATATTTTAAAAGAAACTCTTTTGTGTAAGCATAAATCCCAATATGTTGAAAATAGTTATTAACTGAAACATCTTTTTCGCGACTAAATGGAATTGGTGACCGAGAAAAATAGATTGCATCACTATTTAGATCTGTCACAACTTTTACAACATTTGGATTTTCTAAATCATCTAAATTTTCAATTTTATGCATAGCACTTGAAAAATCTATTTCTGAATCATTTTGGAAAATTTGAACAAAAGAGTCAATTAAATTTGGGTCGATAAGAGGTTCGTCGCCCTGAACATTTATAACAAAATCAGTTTCAATATTTCTAACCGCTTCAGCAATCCTATCTGTTCCAGATTTATGTTTTGTAGATGTTAATATATATTTTCCACCAAAACTTTCTACAACATCTATAATTTTTTTGTTATCAGTTGCGATAAAAATATCATCAACTTTTTTAGCCTTTTTAACTCTCTCATAAACTCTTTGTAAAAGGGACTTACCATTAATATCCAAAAGTACCTTGTTTGGCAATCTTGAAGATTCCAGACGAGCTGGAATCATTACAACAGTTTTCAAATATATCTCTCTAAAACTTTTGGAATCTTAATCTCACCATTTTCAGTTTGAAAATTCTCCATAATTGCCACAATTGTTCTACCAACTGCTAAACTTGAACCATTTAAAGTATGAACTAATCTGTTTTTCTTTCCCTCTTTAAATCTAATTTTTCCTCTTCTTGCTTGAAAATCCATTGTGTTTGAAATTGAACTAATCTCTCTATATTTATTTTGAGATGGTAACCACACTTCAATATCAACAGTTTTTGATGCTGAAAATCCTAAATCACCACCACATAAAACCATTTTTCGATGAGGTAATTCAAGTTCAGTTAGCATATCTGAAACACAATCAACCATCTTTTCAAACATGTCACTACTACTTTCAGGAGTTGTAATTGCTACAAGTTCAACTTTATAAAATTGATGTTGTCGAATTATTCCTCGAACATCTCTACCGCCTGAACCAGCTTCTTTTCTAAAACATGGTGTTGCTGAAGTTAATTTAATTGGGAGTTGAGAACTTTCAAGAATTTCATCTGCAAACATATTTGTTAATGAAACTTCTGCAGTAGGAATTAGATATAGATCTTCTCCTTCAATTTTAAAGAGATCATCTGCAAATTTTGGAAGTTGTCCCGTTCCTTTTAGAGATTGTGAATTTGTAATAACAGGAACTGAAACCTCATCAAAACCATATTTCCGGTTATGATCAAGCATATAATTTATTAAAGCTCTTTCAAGTCTTGCTCCACCATTTTTAATAACTGTGAATCGACTTTTAGCTAATTTAATTCCTCTATTAAAATCTAACCAATCAAGTTTTTCACCTAAATCATAATGAGGTTTAGGTTCAAATGAGAAATCTTTTGGAGTCAAAACAGTTTCTAAAACAATATTGTCATCTTCATCTTTTCCTGCAGGAACATCATCAGCAGGAATATTTGGAACTACAAAAAGAAGATCTTCAAGAGCTTTTTCGCTGATTTTTACTTCATCAGAAAGGTTAGAAGCTAATTTTTTATTCTCACCAACCTCCTTTTTTAATCCTACAATATCTCTTTTTTCTCTCATAAAAACTTGAAACAGTTTAGTTTTCTCATTTTGAATAGCTTGAACCTTTTCAAGTTCAGTCCTCTTTGCTTTATATTTAAGGTATCGCTCTTTTAAATCAGTCAAAGTCTCCTCTGAAACTCTTTTCTTTTTTAACTTTTCCACAATTTCATCAAAGTTTTTGTTTAATAGTTTTAGATCTATCATTTTTTCATTCTCTTTTTAAATTAATTTAGTATTGAAAATATAGCTAAAATTTACAACTCATTAACAAATACATTTTTAAAAATTTTCAATATGTCATAATTATTGGAAAATATTTTTAAGGAGAATGTAAAATGAAAAATTTTACTATTTTAGCTCTATTCTCAATATCACTTTTTGGAGGTGGAGCAGAAATTTATCAGAAAAACTGTGTTTCATGTCATGTCAAAATCTTATCTGAAGATTATGTTTTAAAACATATTAAAGAGTTAAAAGCTCCGCCGATGATTGAAGTTGTTCAAAACATAAAATCTGAATTAAAAATTGATGATGAAGATATTGAAATTAAAGTTATGACTGCTTTTATTAGAGATTACATTAAATACCCAGATATGATGGGAGGATTTTGTTCTCCATTTGTTTATGATATTTTTGGCGAAATGCCATCTTTAAAAGGTCAGATTTCTCAAGATGATATTGATACTGTTTCTAATTGGATTATGGAAGAACTTTACGAAAGCAAATTTTAATATCTCTTAATCTCATTATCGGGTTTGACCCGATAAATGATAATAATTTAAACTATCTTCTGCCTCTCATAAGATTTGCTGTGCTTTGCTGTCCTCCACCCATTGCTCCCATTAATTTTTCAATATCTTTCATAGAGTTTTTAGAACCACCAAACTTTTTAGCAACTTTTGAAGCATTTTTAAACTGTTTAAAAATTTTATTAACTTCAACTTGACCAAGTCCTGCACCTTGAGCCAGCCGTTTTTTTCGGCTATTATTTAAAAGAGATGGTGTTTCTCTTTCCCGTCTTGTCATTGAATTAACTAAAGCTTTTATCTTTTTCATCTCACCAGAATTTTCTAGATCTATATTCTTTAAAGCTCCTGCGAATTTATTCATTCCTGGAATCATTCCCATAATTGATTTGAAATCTCCAAGTTTTTTGAAACTTTCAACTTGTTCTAAAAAATCGTTGAAATTAAATTCGCCCTTTTTGATTTTCCGATTTAGTTCAGAAACTCTTTTCTTGTCGATAACAAGAGAACTTTTTTCCATTAAAGATTCTAAATCACCCTCACCAATTAAACGATTAGTGATTCTGTCAGGAATAAATGGATCAAAATCTGGAATTTTTTCACCTGTTCCGATAAATCTCAAAGGAACTTGAACTTGGGAAGCAATTGAAAGTGCTACACCACCTTTAATATCTCCGTCATATTTTGAAAGAATGACTCCGTCAAGTCCTATTTCCTCTTTAAACTTATTAGCAGTTCTTACTGCATCGTGTCCCGTCATGCTATCAGCAACATAAAAAACCTCATCAACTTTGATTGAGCTTTTGATATTTTTTAGCTGTTGCATTAACTCTTCATCAATTGCTAAACGACCAGCTGTATCAATAATTAATACATCGTAAAGGTCATCTTCAGCTTTTTTAAAAGCTCCTTTTACAACTTTCACAGGATCTTTCTCGTTATCATCAAAATATAGATCTATTTCAATCTGTTCTGTAATCTGTTTTAATTGTTCCACAGCAGCCATTCTTTGCAAATCCGCAGCAGCAATTAAAACTCTCTTTTTTCTAAGTTTTAAATAATTAGCTAATTTTCCTGTTGTGGTTGTTTTTCCACTTCCTTGAAGACCCGCCATTAAAATTACAGTTGGAGGTTTTGAAGCATAAACAAAACCCTGATTACCATCAACTGAAAGAACTGCTAAAAGATTATCTCGAATCGCTTTCATAAAGTTTTCTTGACCGATTCCAGCTTTTTTAACATCTAATTCAATTTTTGTAATTAGTTCTTTAACAACTTTATGATGAACATCAGCTTTTAATAGAGATTTTTTAAGTTCAACTAATGCTTTTTTTAGAGAGTTTATATCATCAAAAATCTTAATTTTTTTAATGACTCCCGTAAATGATGAGGTTAATGAATCAAACATATTTTTACCCTTTTCTTGCTATAAATAGAGATGAAATTCCCATTGAGAAACTTCTGTTTTCTAAAATTGTAAAACCTGTTTTTTCAAGTTCTGCAACCATCTCTTTTGATGTTATAAATCCATCAATTGAATTTGGAAGATAGCTATATGCTTCTCTATTTCTTGAGATAATTCCGCCAATTAAAGGAATTAGTTTTGTCATATAAAAATCTCGTAATTTGGTGAAAATTCCACCATCAGGATTTTTAGTGAATTCAAGAATAACAACTAAACCTCCATCTTTTAATTTTGAATAAAATTCAGAAAAAGCTTTCTCTCTTTCCATAACATTTCTAATTCCGTAAGATATTGAGATAATATCAACCGAACTGTTTTCAAGTCCTAATTCTGTCGCAGATGCAATTTTAAATTCAAAATTTGGAAATTTTTCCTCTCCAACTTTTACCATTCCAACAGATGGATCGATTCCTAAAATTGAATTAACTTCTACTTTCATCTTTTTTGCGGTATTATCCCAAAAACTCATCATATCACCAGTTCCACAAGCTACATCAACAATTTGATCCAACTTATTTTTTCCAATATGATTGTAAGCTAATTGACAACCCTTTTTTCTCCAACTTTTATCAACACCAAAACTTAAAACTCTATTAGCTAGATCGTAAGTAGAAGCTATATTGTCAAACATAGATACTATCTTCTGCTGTTTTTCCATACTATTTTTTCCAAATTTATATTTTACAAATTGTAACATTTACTTTTATAAAGCTAAAAATATTATAAATATCTAAAACTCTACGAGAATTGATTTTCTGTATAATCAATACACTTTTAAAGCTAAATCTAATTCTCGACCACTTATAGAGAGGTTTATATTTTTATAAAATAGATGTA
>Ga0256826_1000871_pt1 | contig 18844 bp, 17 predicted proteins | sample CV79metaG_FD_185975 | JGI IMG/M metagenome (GOLD analysis project Ga0256826, IMG submission 185975) | Hydrothermal vent microbial communities from East Pacific Rise, Pacific Ocean - CV79 | ecosystem: Environmental > Aquatic > Marine > Hydrothermal vents | place: Pacific Ocean: East Pacific Rise...
ATAAATAATACTAGTAAAAATAATTAAATAAATATTCAAAAGGACACATAAAGGACATATCTCTGTGTCATAATTTATAAATATAAAACAAGGAAAAAAAGATGAACTCATTTAAATCGTCTACACTAATATTTCTTTTGGGGTATAGTAGTCTATATGCTACTGACCTAGAGGTTCAAGTTACAAGACAGAGTGATTGGAACAGTGGTTTCTGTTCTAATGTTACAGTTTTCAATCCAAATGATAATAGAGAACAGTGGAATATCTCTTTTAATGCAGAAGGATTAATCACAAATCTTTGGAATGCAAACTACTCACAAAGCTCAACTACACTAGAAACAACAGCTTACGGGGTGGGTTGGAATGATTTTGTAGAGCCTCACAGCTCTATTACCTTTGGCTATTGTGCAAACAAAGTTGTGACTACACCACCTCCACCTACTCCTCCAAGTGATGGGGATTTGGTAGTTACACAGACTGCAAACGCACAGTGGGATGGTGGGTTTTGTAAGAATGTACAGGTAAAGAATACCACTGACCATGAGATTGATTGGGAAGTTGTTTTTCCTATAAATGGAGCAGTAAGCACCTCTTGGAGTTCAAATTTTTCACAAAACTCAGAAACACTAGAAGCAACAGCCAGTGGTCTTGATTGGAATAATATTGTTCATGCCAACTCACAAGTTGAGTTTGGATATTGTGCTAACGAGATAGCCACCCCTCCTAATCCTGACCAAGTAGCACTTGATGCTGATAAAAACTCTTTGACTTTTGAGACCATTAAGCTAGATAATAGTGCAGAAAATAGCATTAAAACAGCACTCACTCTGCCATCAAACGGTGCAGAAGGCTCAACCATTGCTTGGAATTCAGATAGTAGTGCTATCTCCAATACAGGGGTAGTAAATCAACCTGCTATAGGGGAAGACAATATCATTGCTCATCTAACAGCCACACTAACCAAAGGTTCACTTAGTGAAACAAAATCATTTACATTAACTGTTGTTGCTCTAGAGATGAGTGATGCAGATATTGTAGCAAATGATATAGATAATCTTACATTTAACAGTATTAAATCAAGCAATACTCTAGAGAGTGAAATTACTTCAAACTTAAATCTTATAAGTAGTGGCAAAAAGGGAAGTCAAATCTCTTGGGTAAGTAATCAAATAGGTACGGTTAGTACTTCTGGTGGTGTCATTCGACCTGCTTTTGGAGAGAGTGATGTGAGTGTTACACTAACAGCTAATTTGACGAAAGGGAGTATATCAGAAAATAAAACCTTTAACTTGATTGTGTTAGCAAATGAAGAGACGATTGTCCCTGATTCTAAATATTCTGAAGTTCTACCACTAGCGTTAAAGTTTTATGAAGCTCAAAGAGCAACAGGACCTTTTCCTACGGTTAGTTGGAGAAAAGCAGGTGGGTTAAATGATGGGGCAGATGTTGGCAGAGACCTAACAGGTGGTTGGTTTGATGCAGGCGACCATGTGAAATTTAACTTACCAATGAGTTATAGTGCAACCATGCTTAATTGGGGAATGTTAGCCTTTCCAAATGCTTACAATAAAACAGGTAAATTAGCTTATGGTAAAGAGCAGGTTAAGTATGCTTTAGACTACTTTATCCAAGCCTATAATGAGGGAGCTAACCCTGATAGTGCCAGTGATGATAAGGTCTATTATCAAGTGGGTGATGGTGGAGCAGACCACGGATTTTGGGGTCCTCCTGAACTTATGACCATGGAACGACCAACTTTTACATGTGATGCAACCAACAAATGTAGTGAGGTAGCAGGTGGTATGGCAGCAGCAATGGCATCAGGAGCGATTCTTTTCCAAGATGATGCAATTTACTCGGCTACACTTTTAGATAAAGCAAAAAAAATCTATCGCTATGCAGAAGAGTATCAAGGTAACAACGGCTATACAGCAGCCAATGGATACTATCGTTCATACAGTGGATACAGTGATGAGTTGGCATGGGGTGCAGTTTGGCTCTATAAAGCAACTGGAGATACAGATTACTTAAATAAAGCAAAGAGTTATATAGCTAGTGCATCTGATTCTAAATATTGGTCTCAAAACTGGGATAATGTATCTAATGGTGTTAATCTTCTATTAACTCAAATTACAAACGAGACTGCTTATAAAAATGATATTGAAGAGAATCTAAACTATTGGGTAGATGGGATTCAAAAAACAACAGGGGGATTGGCATTTTTAAGTGAATGGGGTTCTCTACGTTACTCTTCAACTGCTTCATTTATGGCTCTGCTCTATGCAAAAGGGTTGGATGATGGTCAACAGAAAACAGATTATATTACATTTGCAAAAGGTCAGATAGATTATATATTGGGGGACAATCCAAGAAATAGCTCTTATGTTGTGGGGTATGGAGATAACGCTCCTATTAATCCACACCATAGAGCATCTCACAACTCACAAACCAACAATATAAGTCTACCTACAAACAATGAGTTTGTACTAGAGGGTGCTTTGGTTGGTGGACCAAAAAGTGCAAATGATTTTGACTATGTAGACGATAGAGGTGACTATAAGGCCAATGAGGTTGCAACTGATTATAATGCAGGGTTTACAGGTGCTTTAGCAGGGATGATTGAGTTGACTACTCCTTCAACCTCTACAGAAGGACACTTTGCAGTAGGTTACCTACCATCATGGTCAATCCCTTGGTTTAGTGAAACTACTTATGCTAACTCACAAATAGCCACAGTTAATGAGCTTTATACTCATGTAGTTATCTCATTTGCACAACCAGATTTAACCTTTAATGGTACAGATTGGAGTGGTACGGGGGTTCAATTTAGCTCTGACTTAACAGCTGTTAAAAAAGCGATAGAGGTGCTTCAAAACAGAGGTGTAAAGGTCATCTTGGCTGTTGGTGGAGCAACCTATAATGGTTGGAGTTCTCTTGCTACTGAACAGGGGCAAGATATTTCAACCACCACACACAAAAAAGCTCTTAAATCTCTTATGGATACTCTAAATCTTGATGGATTGGATGTTGATTATGAGATTGGTGGAGTTGATAGTGACAATATTGAACAGTACTATAAATCTATCTTGGCTCTAAAAGAGGTAGCAGGAGATAAGCTATTAACCGTTGCAGGTTGGTCAACTGGTGCTGACTGTACAGCAGAAACAATCAATTCGGCAGGGTGTGATGGCAAAGTCTCATATTGGGGTGGTAATGCAGGTCGAGAGAGAATGGTATTTGACATGTTAAATACCAATAATCAAAACCCTAATAATATTTTTGATTATGTTGCAGTTATGAGTTATGATGGGGGTCTAAATAGATTTGACCCAATTACTCTATTTAAAAACTATCAAGAGATATACAACGGCTCAATTGCACTTGGATTTGAGATAGCAACCGAGGGTTGGGGTGGTGCAGAGATTGTTGCTACCAATACAGAGGCACAAGGGTGTGAATCTAGCTCTATGATTTTGGGTGATTCATACACTACATCAAGCACAAAAGAGCCATACTCTGTAGAGAGATTTGTAGATTTTGTAAACTCTGTACCAAATAGTGGGGTAATGTTATGGTCACTCTATAAAACAAAAGGGGCTACTAACTGTGCTAATGCTCTTGATTTTGAGGGAATAACTACTGCTATAAAAGCAAAACTAAATACGCAAAATGAGACCCCAACAACGACTAATGCTCTATTTAATGAGTTCAATATCGGATTTGGTGGCTCTTACTCCTTTCCTTTTAGCTCAACTACAGCAGGTGAGAAGATTTGGGTAAGCTCTGTTGATTTAGTCCTTGATGATAATATCGAAAATAATAGTTATTATAGTGATATTAAAAACTTTGATGCTTCAGCTTTTGATAATTTGCAAGATAACCTAAAAAATAGTAAATTCTTGGTCTATTGGTTGGTAGAGGGTTGGGAAGAGAGTTGGTTTAATACTAGCAAGATTCAACAAGCGATGGATGCAGGATATATTCCTGTCTTTAACTACTGGTGGTTTGGGGATAAGCTTATGAATGGTATGCCAGACGCAACTAAAAAGGCTGAATATACACAAGATAATGCAAAAGTTATAGAGTTTTTAAATAAGCTAAATGGTACAAAACTACTTATTATGGAGCCTGAATTTAACAAAGAGAATGTGCTATCGAGTGAAGCAAATCAGCATGAGTTTGCTACTATTATGGGAGATGCTATAGATACTATAAAAGCAGATACAACAGATGTTCTCTTCTCTTTGGCTATGACTGATACAGGAAGCAGAAGTGTAGAAAAGAGTTATGCTAAGTGTGGATATGAAAACTGTGCATTAGGTGATAAGTATGAATGGGGACGACCTGAAATTATTTACAATGATTTACTTTCAAAGCTAGACTTTGTCTCATTTCAGCAAATGATAGGACAGTTTAGCCGAAACCCAAGCAATGCAGGAGATTGGGATAATCCAAATCCAATCGCTTATAGCGATGCAGATATTGGGATTGATGAACTCTCTACACGAATTGCAAACTTTAGTGAGTTCTTAAAAGAGAAGTATAATAAACCTGTATTTTTACCATATATAGCAATTGCCACAGCCACTTGGACAGATACCAATAGTAACAGTGCGATTGAGAGTTCAGAGATAGATTATAGTGGTTGGGAGACAAAAGCCAATACAACGTATCAAGAGCTATCCAGTATGAAAGAGGAGCTAAAAAACAAAGGACTATTTGGTTTCGCACCTATGGCTCTGTTTGATAACCCACGACATGACTATGGTGGGTATCAGTACTTTATGAATAATGAGTATCATCTTGGGATTATTAAAAGTGGTGCTATTGATGAGGTTGATAGTGCTACTAATGGAGATATAGAACCAAAAAGTGGGATTATAGATACACTCTTTCCATAATAAAGTTCTTGCAAAACTAGGAAACGATGGCTTTAGACTCGTCTTGTTCGGGGCTAAAGCCTCCGATTCCAAAGAGTTTTGCAAGATGTCTAATAATTTTCTATAGAGGAAGCAATTTAGTCTAGTAAGTCCATACTATTTTGAATGCTCTCATCTATAAACTTAAAAAGTTCATTTTTATGATTAATGGCTTTTAAGTATTCACTTCTATGCTCATTTTCAATAAGAGGTGAAACTATATTATTTTGAATAGCTTGAAAAGCCATAATTAATCTTCCAACTCTTCCATTGCCATCGGCAAATGGATGTACTCTTTCAAATAAGATATGAAATTCTGCAATATCTTCTAAGCTCATATTATTGCTATGGAATCTATAAAGTAAATTTTCTAAATCATTTGAAATTTTATTAGGTGCTGATAGTTTTATATCTACACCTTTTATATATCTTTCATCTAGTCTATATGCTCCAATAGGCTTAGAAACAAATTGAGGTGATACTTTTAAAGCATCTTCAAACATAATTGAATGAATGTCTTTTATAAAACTACTATCTATAATATTTTCTTTATTTGTTGCTTCACGGACTATTACATCATAAGCTTTTGCAAAGCCTAAAATAACAAGTTGTTCATGTAGTGGTTTATCTCCAGCAGTATTTCCATGTTCAAGTAATTCTTTTGTTTCACCGAAAGAAAGAATTGTTCCTTCCATCGCGTTTGAGTGATGTGTGATAGAGATTCGTAATTGTCTAAAAAGTTCTTCTCTTTGTTTTAGTGTTAATTCGTTTAGTTTTCTCATTATTGTAATCCTTTTTTAAAAATCCCATAATGTAGATTTTTCATATATTATTTTTGTTGTTTTTCCACTTCCTGCAACACCTTTTATCTGTATTGGATTTTGAAGTACTAAAAATAACACTTTTTTCTGTTCACCAATTAATTTTATTTCTTTTAGCATTTTAATCCTTATGAGTACAACAATTGACTTGAGAAATATTTGAATCGCTAGGGTCAAATATTTCTCTCCTAGAACTTGTTATTCACCTTAATGCTTAACAGTTCGTTTGCCCCTTTTTGAAACTCATAATCTGTTTTAATGATATTTGTTTCAAAATATTTTTCTTTTAAGATTTCTAAAACAGGTTCTATATATTCTGACTTCTTATTTTTCAAATCAAGAAGTGGAAATATTTTTACTTCATCTTTTGAAACTCTACACATTTCTAATATTGAGTTAATATGAAATTGTAAATCAAAGTGTTCACTGTATAAAAATAAGAAGTGTGAACTTAATACTAAGTCAAAACTATCATTATCAAATGATAGTTTTGGTAGCTCATTATGAATATATCTTTTTTCGTATTTTCCATTTTCGTAATCTTTTATAAAATTGTTCATAGCTGTTAATCTAATATCAATTAGTTCATCAACTGACTTAATATTTTTCCATACAAAATCATTTTGATTTTGTTTTAGTTGTTCACTTACAACTGATGATGTTTCATCTACTCTTTGTTGTATTTCATCTTTTGTAAATTGATATATTGGGTCTATTGATATTATATTTCCACCAAGTTTTGTAACTTCAAAATTAAAACTAGATGGACCATCGCCACATCCTAGTATTTTAGAGTGTAGATTTTCTTCTGAAAGTTGGAACATATTTTGATATTCTTCAAGATTTCGTCCCCAAGGTACTACATTTTCTAATTTCATTTTTTTATGTCCTTAATGTTGTGTGGATAACTATTTAATAGAGGACATTATATAACCATCATACTTAAGACAGATACATAGAATGTCCTATTAATTTGTAAAAAAACAATGGAACCCACACCCCTGCCGTCAAATCTCCACTTTTCAAGAATGAGAGAAACAGACGATTTGGATAATCTAAGATAGTTAACAATCTTAAAAAGCACTAATTATAAACTACCACGTTATGAATCATCGCTGTTTTATTAACAATTTTCAAAAACATATCTTTATCTTCATGATGGTAGAATATTCATTTGGTCAACACCACGATTCTATATCTATTCTTGGGTCTTGTTGGCACAATATTACTCCTTTGAATATGTCGTTTTATTTTGGAATTATATCATAAAAAGTGAAGATTTGACGGCAGGGGTCTGGTTTTCGTGTAATGGTATTTGCTTTTCCCAATCTAACAAACCTATTACTTGTGGTCATAAAAAAGCCAATAAATTTGATGAAAATAAGTTTTTAAATCCTATTCAGCAGATAAATATTCGAGAATATTTTATATATACCAATAATTTTTATATTGGTTTCAGTCATTTGGATGAAGAGAAGTCTAAATATAGTATGGATTTATTGGAATTAAATAGTTTTAATAATAATTTACCACAAGCCAGAGAAGATGCTAGTACTAAATTTAGAGAATCTCTTCAAGAGAGTGCTACAAAAACAGGTAGAAGTTTACAAGAAATGGCTAAAATTTTATTAAATAGAGAAGATTTAGCGTTTATCTCTTTTTTACGATTTAAATATAAAGGTATATTATAATGCTAAAAAAGCTACTTCTATTAATACTCTTAACCCTCTCTTCTTTAGCATATTATTTTGGAACAGTTATTCAAACTTCTGTAGACAAAATTCCAAAGGGTAAGGTTTTAATGATAGAATTTGGAAAAACTGAGTGTATATGGTGTGAGCATATGGCACCTTATTTCAAAGATATAAAAGAGCAGTATCCAAAGACTCCTATCTATTATGTTAATACAGATATAGATATTATGGGTGGTATTAATAGTAATATTGAGGTGTTGCCTACAGCTGTTTTTTGGGATAAAAATGGAAAAGAGATAGGGCGATATGAAGGGTATCTGTTGCCTGACCAGATTATGGAACTTCTTGAAAAATATGAAGTTTTAGTAAAATAAATGTTTACTTGGAATCGGAGGCTTTAGCCCCGAATAATGCGAGGCTAAAGCCATCGTTTCCAAGCACTAACTAAGCAAAAAAGGAAAAGATTGAATTTTAGTACATACATGAATGAGTGGCTCTATGGAGAAGAGGGTTATTACAAAACATTTAAAGCCATTGGAAAAGGTGGGGATTTCTATACAGCTGTGAGTAGCAGCTCATTTTTTGGGGCATCTATTGCGAACCATTTTTACAAGCTTATAAAAAAAGAGTCTTTTAAACGAGATGGATGGTTAATTGAAATTGGAGCTCATAAGGGCTATCTGCTTTGTGATATGATTCAGTGGCTCTATACGCTTGACCCAACATTGGTACAGACGCTTAAATTTGGGATTGTAGAACGTCAGCCTCATGTTCAACAGGAGCAACTACGATACATAGAAGAACGTTTTGGTTCTGATATTCAAATTACTCATTTTAATGATATAGATGAGGTCAATGTTGAGTATGCTTTTGTAGTGGCTAATGAGATTTTTGATGCGTTTCCTTGTAATTTAATTACAGATGGGGAAGAAGCTTTTATTCAGAATCATGTAGTAGAGTGGAAAAAAGCAGATGATAGAATATTAGAGTTTGCATCAAAACACCGACAAGTCAAAGGCGAAGTGGCAGTAGGGTATGAAGAGTTTGCTCTACACATGGCAAAAGGTATAAAAAAATGTGATTTTGTTACTTTTGACTATGGGGAACGCTTTGTTCGTAATGATTTCTCTATTCGTGTTTATGAAAATCATAAAACTTTTCCACTGTTTGATGAAGAGTTGGATATGGCAGAAGCGTATCAGAGTGCAGATATTACTTACGATGTAAACTTTGGGCATGTGATAGAGGCCTTTGAAGAGGTAGGGTTTGAGCTTGATAAATATGAAACACAGGCTCGTGCATTGATACGTTTTGGGTTGATTGATATTTTGGAACAGTTTGCAAAACAAACAACACAAGCCAATTATTTACGAGAAACAGATAAGATTAAAACTTTGATTGCACCTACTATTATGGGCGATAAATTTAAGATGGTGCATTTTAGGAAGTAGGGTTACAAAATAAATATCTCTCTTTATATTGGTGTTTTTCTTTATTAGACATTTTGCAAAACTCATCGGAAATGATGGCTTTAGCCTCATACGCTAGTGGAGTTAAATCTAGTGTGTGACGGTGTCATATGACAAAATAAAATATTTGGCTTCCATAAAAAAATTATATAATATAAACGGCATCCTTCAAAAGTAGTTTACACTTGGAAACGATGGCTTTAGCCTCGTCCACTATTTTACGCGACTAAAGTCTGCGTTTCCTAAAAGAATGTCAACTACTTTTTGAAAATATGAAGGATGCCAACGACCCAACGGTAAATAAGTAGTTGACCATAATTAATTTCAAAGATAGCAAGGCTGAAGTCGTCGATTCCACATATGCAAGTCGTATTTTCGGAGTCGGCGTGTTTACACCCGAATGAATTTAATTTTGGGTAGGTACTTAAATACAAAAAATCCTTAATTCATTGGCATTGCGTTTAAAGTGGGAACGAGAAAATCTTATTTAATTTTCATCTTTTTTAACTATACTAATAAAGCTTATTTTAATTTAGGAATACTTATATGTATAAAACGTTGTTCTCTCTTTCTCTCTCTACTTCTCTCTTGTCAGCAGGGGTTGTTGTCCCTGATGATTATTTTATCTCTGATGATGAAAATCTTTCGTATATCTATTCAAAAGAGTATCAAGAGATATTGCCGAACTTAAAAAAATATCAAGAAAATATTATTGATGGCTATGAGCGTGAATACGGTTATACACTTGATAATACGCTTTATGTGGGTTTGGCTTCTTCTAAGAACCAAATTGCCAATGGCTTTTCTACGCAGTTTCCTTTTAATGAACAACTGTTCTATGGAGCAGGGGCTGGGTATATTGATTACTTTTGTTTCTCTTCTTGGTTAAAAACACTGATTATTCATGAGACGGCTCATAACTTTCAACTCAATCCTAAAAAAAATGATTTGTCCATTATAAGCCATAAAGTTTTGGGCAATACACCCTTTTCAATGTTCTCTTTTTTGCCTCTTTTTCCGATTCCAAACATTACAGAGAGTTCTTTTATTTTAGAAGGTAACGGGGTAATGAATGAGTCACGTTATGGCAATGGTGGACGACTCTTTTCAGGCTATGCCTTGGCTGAAGTAATTGCCTTGGCTAAAGCAGGTAAAATTACTCCTGAACTTATGTATAACTCAACACTCTCTTTTCCTTATGGAGAAAGCTTCTATTTGGTTGGTGGATTTTTTCAGCAGTTTTTGGTTAACAAATATGGAATTAAAAAAGTGAACTCGTATTTTAAGACCTATGCAACACAAGCGTTTCCGTTTTTTACCAATTGGGTGTTTACAAAGCAGTTTGGAGAAAATTTTGAGTCTCTTTTGGCTCAATTTGTTGAAGAGGTAAAAAAAGAGCATCAAGAGTTTAAAGCTAGCAAAGGAAAGCTTTTGGTAAGCAGTCAGGTATTTGTTCCTTTAAATGTTGATAGTAGTGAAATCTATACCTTGATTTCAGATAAAAAATCTGCTCCTAAAATTTTAAAAATAGATAAAAGAACGAAAAAGGTTCGTTTTGAAAAGGGTTCATTTAGAAGTGGAGAGCCTTTTAAAATTGATGGTTCTTATTATTCCCAAAGTTCAGAAAAAAACTCGCCCACCAAAATAAGTATGGGACTTTTTGATAAGAATGGCTATCTTTTAGAAGGGACCGAGTCCAAAATTATTCAAGGGTATACTGCTAATAATAAAATGGTCTATTTTGATGTTCTAACGTCATTGGAAAGCCCACAGGTGTATGTGGATGGAGAGTTCTATACCCAAAGCCACTCATCGGTCTATGTGAATAACAATGATTTGTACTATTTTAAACAAGAGAATGAAAAACGGGTACTGTATAAGAATAAAACAGCACTCTTTGAGTATCAAGGGCATTATGGTTTTGTTACAGAGGTATCTGATAAGGGAGAAATATATTTTGTAGCACCTTCTGCACATGGAAGTTCGGTTTATGGTCTAGAGAATGGAACGGTACAACGAGTAGTTAAAAGCGATGACGTTATCGAGTTTAAACTGTTGAATAGTAAAGAAGCGTTGGTTGCAACGGTAGGAGAAAAAGGGTATGAGTATCGTTTAGTACAATTGGATATTTCTCATGTTGATTCTCGCCAACCCTATATTATGAGACCATTTAATAATTTAAAGCCTATTGATAATGTAAAGCCTACCCTCGAATTGAAAAATTTTTCTAAAAGTAAGCGTACTCCGAAGCGTGAAGAAGAGTATGGCTTTTTGCAAAAATTAAAACAGAGTTCGGTCAATCAAGCGATGAGTTATAGCTCTTATGTTGGTTTTGGAATGGACGTACAATTAAATTTTGCAGACCCTTTGATGCAAAATTCACTCTCTATTCCTATCTCTTATAACGACGATAGAACGGTTGCTGGACTGAAATACGATAATGGTGCGTATCCTTTGGAATTTGGTGGAGCAGTGTATGGGGTATACAATGATCAAAAGATTCACAATACACGAAGAGATTATGGGATAGAGAGTTATTTACATTACCCATTTCTAGCCAAAGGATATTGGCGAGGTTCAGTGACGTTAGCCTATACAAAAGCTTATGATAATATTCATCGAGAGCCACTGACGCTTTCCTTTGATGTTGTCAATCATCAGCAGTTTGGATTGAGTAAATACGCGAATAGTCTGAATGATGTTTCGTTGTTTATAAGTCAAGATAGAGATTCTAATATTTTTGGAGCATCTTACCGTTGGGAACAAAATATGCCATGGCAAACCTATATCGGTGTGAAAGGAGCTTATTTAAAAAGTGATACAGTGGATACTCTTTTAGAAAAAGGGATAGAACTTAGTGATACTTTTAGCGATTTACAATCGGATAAAGGCACAGTCAATATTCCAACCTTTAGCCATACAACCTATGCCGATGAGGTAAAGGTAGCTGAAATAAGTTTAAAGAAAGTGTTTGATGGCTCTATTTATAATTACTCTTTGCCTCTTTCTTTACAGCGTGAATCGGTCTATTTTAAACAACGCTTGTACGATATTGACTTTACAGACAGCATCAATAAAAAGTACAATGAAACCGTGATTGGGCTTGAAGCTGATGTACTGTTTTTACATAAATTGCCAATACCTATGAGTTTGGAATACCTCTATAATCCTGATGTTCAAGACAAAGAACAGTTTAGATTGTTGTTTGGGGCTACGTTTTAAGTTGTCAAGATTTATTTTCTTCAATTTCTATTAATACATTATACACAGTAATTTGGCTAAAATTTCATATTTAAAATATGAAATTGAGGTCAAACAATGCAACTACCAAAAATAATTTATACAATTTCTACTAAACTAAAAACTAAAAATGCAAAAGCCATTGTAGTGGGTGGTTCGGTTCGTGACCATTTTTTAGAATTGCCTATCAAAGATTATGATATTGAAGTTTATGGATTAGAAACCCTTGAAGCGTTAGAAGATATTTTGGCTCAATACGGTTCTGTTAACTTGGTGGGGAAGAGTTTTGGGGTTTTAAAATTTGTTTACGATAATGAAGAGTATGACTTCTCTTTTCCACGTACTGAGCAAAAAGTAGGGCTAGGGCATAGAGGGTTTGATGTTTGTGTCGATGGAGCAATGAGTTTTAAAGAGGCTTCTAAACGCCGAGATTTCACTATTAACGCAATGGGTTACGACATAGAAGAACAAGTGTTCTTAGACCCTTATGATGGTCAAATAGATATAAAAAATAGACTTTTACGTCATATAGATGATGAGACATTTATAGAAGACCCTTTGCGTGTTTATCGTGCTGTTCAGTTCTCTGCTCGGTTTGATTATGCTTTGGCAGAAGATACTTTTGAACTTTGCCGAAGTATGGTTATTAATGGAATGCTAGAAGAGTTGGCACAAGAGCGTATTTATATTGAATTTAAAAAGTTGCTTTTAAAGTCTATAAAACCTTCTATTGGGTTTGAGTTAATGAGAGAGCTTGCTGTATTGAACGACTTTCCTGAATTAAAAGCCATTATTGATGTGCCTCAATCGCCAAAATGGCACCCAGAAGGAGATGTTTGGGTTCATACGATGATGTGTGTGGATAAAATGGTTCAATTTTTGGGAGAGGATGAGAAATTAAATCTAAAACAGATGTTTGCTATTTTGTGCCATGATTTTGGAAAAGCAACCCATACAACGATTGAAGAAGATGGACAAATTCGTTCTATTGGTCATGAAAAGGCAGGGCTTGAACCAAGCAAGAGTTTTTTATACAGATTGACAAATGAGCATGATTTTATAGCCTCTGTCTTACCATTGGTAGAACATCATTTGAAACCTTCACTGTTTTATAGAGGTAAAGTAAAAGATAAAGCCATTAGAAAATTAGCAATAAAGGTAAATCTAGAAGAGTTGGTTACTGTGGCAAAGGCTGATTTTTTAGGGCGAACGACTAAAGAATCTTTGGCAGGAATTTATCATGCAGGAGAATGGATGCTTGAACGTGCTAAAAATTTAAATGTTGATACCAAACCATTAGCCAACCTATTACAAGGGCGTGATTTAATTGCTTTAGGGTTAGAACCATCGTTACGCTTTAAAGAGATGCTTGATGGTATTTATAATTTACAATTAGAAGGAATTATTAGCGAAAAAGAAGAAGCATTAGAGTATATTAAAGTAAATTATTTGGAGTCGTAAAAATGAGTAAAATTATCAAGAGACTTAGTGTTATTGCAGTCTTGGGGGGCGTTCTATTTTTCTGTTGGAGTTATACTATAAAAGAAGAGCCTGTAGAAGTAACACCTAAAAAACTAATGGAGACTATGCAGGCAGAGAAGATAGAGACTCATTCACTTTTGCCAAAAAAGGCAACACCTATTTTTAATACGGTTGATAGTTTGGTTCGATTAGAGTTTTATAAAATGCATGCTGTGGCAACAGAAAAAAATTTAATGGTTTATTTTTATACCAATGGCTGTTACTATTGTGAAAAGATGAAAAATATAACGTTTGCTGATTCTCGTGTTCAAAAAGAGTTGGAAAAAAACTATATTGCTGTGAGTGTGAACTACTCACAATACAAACATATCTTTAGACCAGTGTTTCATCTTCGTGCTACACCTGCACTTTTGTTCTTTAATAAAGAGGGGAAAGCGATTTATGAAAACCCCTCTTATGGTTATCAAGGTGCAGAAGACTTTTATAATAAATTAGAGCTGTTGGCTGAACCATTTTAGTAGAAATTAGGATAAAAAATGTATAAATTAAAGAAGTATATCAATAGTTTCATTGCTTTAACAGAAGAAGATTGGATGGAGATGATGACCCTTTTTAAATCCTACTCTTATAAAAAAGGAGAGTTTATTTACGGCTCTTCTGATGTTCCTGCTGAGGTTAATTTTATTGTTAAAGGGGTGGTGCGTTCTTTTAAAATGGAAGAGGATGGTAAGGATTTTACGTGGGCTTTTTATTATTTGAATGATGAGGTAATGGAACATCGAATGATTTCTGATGTTTGCGTGGTAGATTATGCCTCTTTTTTACGAAATGAATCGGCTGAACTTGCTTTTGAAGTGATGGAGGATTGTAGCGTAATGACCATTACCAAAGCAGACCTGTTTAAACTCTATGAGAGTGATGATAAGTGGCAGATGTTTGCACGAAAAATAGCCGAAGATGCCTATTGTGCCACGCGTGATAGAACATTAACCCTACTTACAAAGAATGCAAAAGAGCGTTTAGAAATATTGGAAAGCTATTTTCCTGATATATTTAAAAGGGTCTCTCAACAGCATATTGCTTCTTACTTGGGAATCACTAGACAATCACTTAATCGACTAAGACGAGATAAAACATAAGAAATGTAACATATGTGACATAAGGTATCTTTATAATCTGCTATAATTTGAGTACATTTAAACATAAGGATATAAAAAATGAAAAAACTAGTCTTAAGCTCATTAATCGCTCTAGGAATGATGGCATTCAGTGTAAATGCTGTAGCAAGTGAAGGTGCATCTGAACCAACTGCTAAATGTGGTACAGGAAAATGTGGTGGTGATGAAAAAAATACAACAACTGCTAAATGTGGTACAGGTAAGTGTGGAGGTGGAAAGTAGTTAACACTATTTAACCTTTTTTATGGATAGTTTTTCTCCCTTTTAAGCTATCCATTTTTTTTAGCACCTTCTTTATCAAAAACCCTTATTTATCAGACTTACCAAAGGATACCGTATGTTACAAACAATTAATGACCTATCAAAAAATATTTTACAAAACTTTCAATCTTTATCTCTACTTTTAGCACGATTTGCCGTAGCATATGGCTTTTATGAACCTGCAATGATGAAATGGAAAGATATAGATGGAATTGCTTCATGGTTTGGAACAATGGGGATTCCATTTCCAACACTCAATGCCTATATGGCAGCCAGTACAGAAGTTTTAGGTGTTGTGCTTTTGACTCTTGGACTCTTTACACGACTTATCTCTGTTCCTCTAATGGTAGTGATGGTTGTGGCAATTATGACCGTGCATTTGGCTCATGGTTTTTCAGCAGGAGATAATGGTTTTGAGATACCTCTTTACTATATGTTGTTTCTACTTATCTTTGCCTCTCATGGAGCAGGAAAGTTTTCAGTAGATTATTTTCTTTTTGAGCAGAAATAGCAGTATCTTCTGCTACTATTTCATAAAAACTATACTTTAGGAAATATTTATGCGTTTAAAAGATTTTTATTTAGAGTTATCAATATTATTTAATTACTTTCAGAGTTTCTCTCTGCTGTTTGCAAGGCTTGCTCTTGCTTACGGTTTTTATGAACCTGCTTTAACCAAATGGAATAATTTTGATACGACAACGGAGTGGTTCTCTTCACTTGGTATCCCCTTTGCCTCTTTAGCTACTCTGTTAACAGCTTCTATTGAAATTATGGGTGTTGTCCTTCTTGTTTTGGGGCTTTTTACTCGACTTATAACTGTGCCTTTGATGATTGTTATGTTTATTGCAAGCATTACCGTTCATCTCTCTAATGGTTTTTCAGTAGCCAATAATGGATTTGAGATTCCTCTCTATTACTTTTTGTTTCTCTCTCTTTTAGCTTCTCATGGTGCAGGAAAGTTCTCTTTGGATTTTTTAATCTTTGGAAAGGAGAAATAAACGATGGAAGAACTTTTAAATTTTAGTCAACATCTTTTGGCTCATCAATGGAATCTATTTTTTAAAGTAACGGCTATTTTAATACTGTTTATTTTAATGAATGTCTATATCTATGATAGATTTATACAGCGTACCAATCAGCTTTTAATTAATTATCCTGTTATTGGTAGAATGCGTTATTTCTTTCATTTACTTCGTGACCCAATGCGTCAATATTTTGGAGATGAAACCTATTATGATTCGTATGAAAAAGTAGATTGGGTTAATAAAGCGTCTCATAAAAAATCGTTGATGTACTCTTTTTCATTAACAAAACCCTATGGATTAAGTAAACCCTATGGGCAAAATCATAACTTTTTTCGTCATGCTAATTTTGTGTTGAATGATGATGAGGTCAATAAAGAGTTAAGTGTAACGTTTGGAGAACGACATAAATACCCTTTTGTAACCAAGAGTGCTATTGGGCGAAGTGCCATGAGTGATGGTTCAATTAGCCCTGAAGGAACACGAGCATTTGCACAAGGGGCGTATATTGGAGATTTTCCTATTAATACAGGAGAGGGTTCGTTAACCTCAAACTTTTTAAAGACGCATCAATGCAGTGAACATCCTAATGAAAATCGGTTTTTAACCATAAAAGAGGGTACATGGTTTGCTAAAAGTATTTTTAGTTTGGTCAAATTGGTGCTAAATGAGTATATTGCAATTGGTCTTTACAGAAGTATGGTTATACGCTCTAAAGAGAAAGAGACTTACAGTTTTGATGCTAGAAAAATGTTGCTTTATCGTATTGATTGGACGCAACCTTTGGAGTTCTTCCCTCAAACTCCATTGGATAATATTCCTGATATTGTTTTACAAATTGGTTCAGGTCTCTATGGAGTAAAAGATAAAAACGGAGAGTTTGATAACCTTCGATACCAAAAAGTAATGAAATTTTGTAAAATGACGGAAATAAAAATAGCCCAAGGTGCAAAACAGACAGGAGGCAAGCTTTTAGCTGAAAAAGTAACGGCTTCTGTTGCCTATAATCGTGGAGTTGAACCTCATAAAGCTCTCTACAGTCCCAATCGTTTTCCTTACGCTTCAACCGTTTCTGAACTTTTTGATTTTATTGGAAAATTACAAGAGTTATCCGAGAAACCTGTTGGAGTCAAAATTGTTATTTCAACAAAAGAAAATTTTCAAGAGTACTCCAAAGAGATTAAAAAACGAATAGAAGAGGGCAGAGCCTATCCCGATTTTTTAACGCTTGATGGTGGAGATGGTGGTTCAGCAACTGCTCCAAGAGAGATGATGAGCCGTGTAGGAATGTCAATACAAAACTCGTTAGACATAGTGGTTGAAGAGCTAGAAAAAGAGGGAATACGAGAGCATATTAAGCTTATTGCCAGTGAAAAAGTATTGACCCCTGATGATGCAGTTGAACTTTTTGCCTACGGTGCTGATTTTATTAATATTGCCCGAGGGTTTATGATAAGTGCAGGTTGTATTCGTGCCAGACACTGCTCTGGAGCAGGAGGACATGAATGCCCTGTTGGTTTAGCAACCATGGACAAAGGAAAACGTTCTAAATTTTTGGTATCTAAAAAGTCACAAACCATTGCAAATTATCATGATGCATTAATTCATGGAATCCGTTCTCTTTTAGCGATTATGGGAAAAAGAGACATTAAAGAGTTGTCAAGAGACGACCTTTTGGCACGATAGCATAAGTACCTATCCAATATTAAATTCATTCGGGTATAAACACGCCGATTCCGAACATGCGACTTGCATAGGTAGAATCGACGGCTTTAGCCTCGCTATTTTTAAAATTAATTATGGTCAATTACTTATTTTTTAAAAAAACTCTAAAAAAATAGCAATTCCAAAAGATAAACTAATTGTAAAAAGAATCGTCAAAATATTTTTACTTTTATCAGATAGTTCTCTTTTACTCTCTATCCATTCTACAATTTTCATGGCAGGAAATGCCATGAACATTAACATTACCATAGCAAAAATCAATGTCATAATGATTGGGTTCATGCCTATATCCCGTAAAAGCTGTGTATAAATTTTTCATCTTCATTATTTGAGATAGTAATTGTTGTAATTTCGGTTTTATTATCATCCAAAACTAGAAGCTGACTATTTTCTACTTTTAGATGTGTTTTTGCCCACTCTTTTTCTAGGAACTCTAAGCGATGAAAAACTTCCATATTTGTTGGTTTTTCTTTGAAGTCTTCATCAGTTTTACTCATGAGCTGAAGCCCTCCAAAGCGTTTGTCTATGTAGTATGGAGAGTATTTTTTAACCTCTTTATAAATGGGTGCTTTTGGTGCAGGTCTTGCTTGTTGAAAAGCTGTTATTGCCATAAATGTAAGAGCAATAGCCAGTGCAGGAAACAGATACTTTCTCATAATTTTCTCTCTTAATTTTTTATTAGTATAGATTCTTTTTTAGTGGATAATGTTGATGTGTGTCAATGACTGCTCCATTTGATTATGTTACTATTTTTATAAAATTAGGAGCTATTTATGGAAAAATTTTTAGAGTTAGAAGCAGGTTATTTAGTCATTGGCTTTTTTATTTTATCGGTAACACTTTTTGTGACAACACGACCTTTTTTTAAAAAAGGTGCAGTCTCAAAAGGCTTTATCTCTGTGAGTATGTTTTTAGTGGTTGCCATAGGCATGCACTATAAGATTACAACGGATAGAATGAGTAGGGTAAAGAGTGCTTTTGCAGAAGGAAAAACAATTATTTGTGAAAGTAGAGCCACTCGAAAAGTGGC